>FUFK010065217.1_pt1 | contig 43011 bp, 59 predicted proteins | sample 1021851 | NCBI WGS metagenome assembly FUFK01 (sample SAMEA51879418, study PRJEB19060) | metagenome
GGTAAAATCAATACAACAGAAAAATTNAAAAAATTTAAAAAAAATATTTTAGTATGTGTGTCTTTCTTTTATTTTGTAGTGGTACTCCCCCCTTTCGGATTTGGGTTGNAAAAGTTGAATTGAAAAAATCGTTTTAGTCTAGGTAGGTTAAAAAAGCTNTATCAAGTAAGTACANTNTAATTAAGTAGATAGGTAACTATTTGGATATGTCAAAAAATAGTATTAAACTTAATCAAGTTTTTTGAAAATTTGTTACTTGATATCACGTGAACTAGTCCGTTTAATGCGTGTAATAATGGAGGGTATCAGACCGGTTTATGCAGTACATAAATCGGANTTCTAAACATTAATCAATAATAAAAANNAGGTATAGTAATATGAATATGTTTAANNAAATCAAAGAGTCAATTTCAGATAAATCAATTCACGATTTTATGAAATTTGCTGAACCAAAAGATGTGTGTATTATCTGTAAAAAAGAGTATCCTCCAAGTGCATTTAACAGAGGATGTTCCAATAAAATATGTCATGAATGTTTTGATAATTTGGCTGAATGTGTTAATTGTGGTAAACGTTCAGTCAATCTTAACAAACATGGTATTTGTAAACGATGTTTACATGATACTGCTTATGTTAACAGCTATGGACATAAACCTAGACCAATGTTTCACCGGGTTTATAAAGATGAAGTTATCTGCACCGATATACAAGGAAAATACTTGCATTTTGGGGTAGAANTNGANACAGACGCTCACGGACATATAAAAGGTAANTCTTTGGCTTCATTNGTTCGTTTAATCTCTAAAGGATTAAGCGGTAGAGAATGCTTATTATATGTCAAAGAGGATTCGACTTGCTATTATGAATTTGTAAGTCATCCTTTTTCATGGAAGTATTTAAACACATTTGGTAAAGATATTTTCCAAACATTGTTTAAAGCTTTGAGACAGGANAATTATGTNGGACATACTGGAGATGATTGCGGAATGCACGTTCATGTATCTAAAAAAGCGGTTAAACGTACATCATTAATGAAAATATTATCCTTAATGTATAATCCGGATAATTACGATTTCATTTTACACGTTTCTCAAAGGACAGGTGAAAGATTAGCTGAATGGGCATCACCGCAATTATCGAGACATTTTCTCTATGATATTCCTAATCCATATAGCTATTTAGCCAAGTTATCTTTTGATAATGAAACGAGCGAAATAGATAGTCATATAGGACGCTCTGTTGCTGTTAATCTGTTACCTAAAAATACGATAGAGTTTAGATTATTTAGGGGGACACTTAATTACAATTCTTTTATCAAGAATTTAGAATTTGTAAAAAGTGTCATTGATTGGTCTAATATCGTTTCATGGAATACNGCTAAATATAATAGCTTAACATCATATCTTAAATTCTTAAAAGAAAATCAGAATAATTATACAGAATTATGCTTTTTTCTTAAAAGACGTGGTTATGGTAATTTTAAAAATGCTAGTGATAAAATGACTAGAAAGCATTTAACAAAGTTATCACAATTAAGATATGACTCAGACTCAAGGGAGGCAATTTAATGTGTATAATAGCAACTAAGCCAAAGGGTATCTTTATTTCAAAAGAGACCGCAAAAAACTGCTTTGATAATAACCCGGATGGAGCCGGCTTTATGTTTTCAAATGATGATAGGTTATTTATCAGAAAAGGGTTTTTTGATTTTAANCGNTTTTGGGCATCATATACTCAAGCCATGATTAAATATGATAATCCAACGTCAATTCTGCATTTTAGAATTACAACACATGGATTAACAGATAAATCAAATTGTCATCCTTTTAGGGTCAATGATAATCTAGGCTTTGCCCATAATGGNGTNATCCACTTTGTAGATACACATAAAAAACGCTCAGATACATCAATGTTTAATAAAACGATATTGAGACGTCTACCGCCTTATTTTTATAAAAATGATTCAATTTTACAATTAATTGCCGAGTCAATCGGTACTAATTCTAAATTATCATTTTTAGATAATAAGGGTAACTACGTTATCGTTAACGAGTCCGCTGGTAATTGGAAAGAGGATATTTGGTATAGCAACGATACTTACGAATCTTGCTCTATTGGATATGGTGGATATGGTGGATATGGTGGCTATGGATATACTTATTTTCCTGTCAATAAAAAGAAAAAGAAAAATAAGAAAATTCATTCCGGAGTTGTTCGCTTTGAGTGTCAAAGTTGTAATAAAAAATTGACAACCATATATGAACAAAATAATGGACTTTGTGGAACCTGTGATTATGAATATACATTATAAATGATGTAGGAAATTAGGGAGTCTTTAATTAGGCTCCCTTTTTTTTTACCCTAAATTAACTATACATAACACATAAAAAGATATTATGTATATATAGCANTCAACTATACATAACATCAAAAAAGGTATTATGTATATATAAAAAACACTTAATAATATAGCAAAATACGTACGTACTCCGAGGAGAAACGTATTTTCTGGTAAAAACTGGCTGTATTAGCAGCCTCAAATTTCTGCAGCAGCACGCAAAGCAGCAAAAAACTAGCAGCTAAACCAGTCTGGTTATAAATATAACTATCAATATGCACGTAGGTAAACGTAAGTAGATACTATGCACGTAAGTAAGTAGGTAGGTACAGAGTATGCACGCAAGTANTATGCACGTAAGTAGGTANTTTATTGTAAAATAGTATGCACGTAGGTAGGTAACTAAAAAAAGATAAATTATTTTGGAACTTTTTAAAATCTCGTGCGTTANNTATACTATATTACTACTATACTATATAGTAATTTAATTACTACTATATTACTACGTTATTACTATCCCCACTAAAGCACCCACCTAAAAAAAACATTTGCATCTTTCAAATATTATTTTTAAGCTTGTGTAGGTACTATTGTAAAACGCAATAGATTAGGTAAAACAAAAACAAATGGAGTAAGGTATGGTAAGAATATCAAATAAAAACGGCTCGGATTTTACAACAGACAAAGACGAGTTNACAGGTTCAAATACATTTTCAGAGTGGAACGAAGGTAAGTATGTTGTTTACTCTTATGGTAGACATTTTCCTATGTATGTTTACAAAGGTAAAACATGGTATGAAAACTCAGATAAGTATAGCGTGTCTACAAGTAAACAACAAACACAGTTAAGACCAAAGATAAATGGTTTTGAGTTTGGTTTTATAAAAAAGACAACTGAAGAACTAAAGAAAATAATAAGGGGGTAAGTAAGATGAAAAAAGAAAGATTAAAAAGAAGTATTAAAAATGCTTTGAAGGAAATAGAAGAAGGTAAAAAATCTCCTTACGATTATTATTTCCCAATGAATTTTATACTTGAAAGAAAATTAAAAAGAGGGGGTAAGTAATGAAAAACAAAGTAACTAAAAAAGAATGTATGGACGCAATAGAGTATCTATGGGGTATGGGGTATACTTTAGAAATGACTAGCGACAAAAGACATTATACAGAAATACTTTTAAAAAAGGTAGCCAATATCTATAATATTAAATTATCAGATAAGGAGGATTAAATGAAATGGACTTGTATAACGTGCGAACAATCAACAGAAGAAGAGTTGTTTGACTTGTCAGAGCGTCAATGTTTTGATTGCATTGAAGAAGATTGGGAATTATATTTAGATGAGAGAGATGACGAGGAAAGAGAACACTATGAAGAACATACGCACGTAGATGCTGATAATTTCTAGTATTGGATAAAGAAGAATATCAGTATCGTTTGGATAATTCTTACAGGGTTGCTCAATCAATCATGGGAGTAAGTCGTGTTTTGAAAGAGCAACTCTTGAGAATTGGTGCGAAAGCATGGAGCGAAATGAATAACAANGAAAAGGTCTTGTTGTTAAATGCTCTTAGACGTGTTTANAATAAAGAATTTAAAAAATAAAATACGGAGGTAGGTATGAAGGTATTAATAGCTTGTGAGATGAGTGGTATTATTAGAGAGGCTTTTAAAAAAAGGGGTCACGAGGCTTGGAGTTGTGATTTGATGGAAACAGAAATACCAAGCAAGTATCATATTCAAGATGATGTAATGAATCACTTAGACAAAGGATGGGATTTAATGATAGGTCATCCTGTATGCACGTATATATGTAGGAACAGGGCAAGGCTAAACAAGATAGAAAAGAGAGAAATAGATACAAGTTTGTTTATGGGTTTGTTAAATGCCGATATACCAAAAATATGTATTGAAAATCCTGTTCCAAGTAAACAGGCTGGTTTACCTAAGTACGACCAAATAATACAACCTTATCATCATGGGCACGACCATTCTAAAAAAACGTGTTTATGGTTAAAAGGTTTACCTAGATTAAAGCCAACTAAAATAGTTGAGATAACATATATTACAACAAAAAATGGATATAGGTATACAAAAGGTTGGTACAAAACCCCTCGAAATTCTATTGCAAGAAGTAGAACGTTTCAAGGAATAGCAGATGCTATGGCAAACCAATGGGGATAATTAGTTTTAAACAAAGGAGTGAGTTATGTATGTAATAGTTTATGGTACGTTGAAAAAAGGTGGTAAGTTTCATAAATATATGGAAGGAGCAACGTACGTAGAAGATGTAAAAGTAACAGGATATAGAATGTATGATACAGGGTACGGATACCCTTGTGTAGCGAAAAGCGAAGGTTACTTTTTTCATGGAGAGTTATATAAAGCAAGTGAAACAATAATGAAAACACTAGATATTGTTGAGGGTGTTAGAAGTGGTCTGTTTAAAAGAAAAAGGGTATCATGGGTAGATATTATTAGCGATTCACTTGGAGCGGATGCGACCATTTACGTTGTAGGCAAGACAAGTATGTTGAGTGGTTTTCGCAGTAAACCGATTTTGGATGGTTTATGGAGGCTAGAAAATGGAGATGACAATGTGGTAAGCGTTAAGAAGATGTTGAAAGATATTAAGTCAAAAGTAACTGAAATATATGCTTTTACAGAAGGTGTTGAAGTAGACCTAGGTGAAGAGTTATTATTACAACAGTTAAAAAGAGTAAGCGTTAGTGTTGAACAGGTGGCTACATACATAAGCGACAATATATCAAAAATGGAAAACAAAAATGACTAAAGAAAAAAAACTAACTGCTGAGGAAAAGTTCACGTTGGTACTAGAACAAAACGAACAGTTGTTAAAAGAAATAGAAAACTTAGAAATAGAATTATATGAGTACAAACAAATATTTGATTCTATTATTAAGAAGTTTGGAAATGATGTTATGAAAATGTTTACGGAGAGAGAAAGGGATGAAATTACAAAAAAAGAACTCCCCAACTGAGAGCAAGATATTGCTTTTGCTTGGTATGGAGGGATTAGATAAGAAAAAAGTATTTTTTAATAAAACAGATACAGCTAATATGTTTATATATGATTTATGGAGTCCATTAAAAAAGAGAACAATAGATTATATAAAACAACATTGTAAACTACAAATAAAAGAAGTTGCTTGGATGTCAAAAAAAGGTTGGATGTGTTATTATATATTTAGTTCATAAAATTCTTGGTTGATGAACGTAAGTATAATAAATTTTAACGCTTTGGGTGGTAGTAAATACTCACAATCTCTTTCCTTAATTTATGTAAATCCACCCATTAAATTATGAAAAACTTAAAAAAATGCTATAAGTGTAAAGAACAATTACACATACGTTTTTTTAATAAGAACGCTCGTAGAAGTGATGGTTTTCAATCACAATGTAAAGAGTGCCAAAAAGAAATATCAAGGTTTTATTATAAAAACAACAGAAAGAGCTTAATAAATAAAATAACAGCAAATAAAAGAAAGAGAGCTTTAAATAATTATATAAAAATTGTTACAGAATATTTTTCAAAACCCTGTACAGATTGTAGAAAAAACTTTCATCCGGCATCTATGGTTTTTGACCATACAGGTATAGATAAAAAACATAAATTTATAAAAGCAGAAGGTGTTTTAAAGTTGGTTAGAGAAGGTTATAGTTGGAAAGTTATTAGTAAAGAAATACAGAAATGCGAACTAAGATGTCAGAACTGTCATCATTATAAAACATCAAAGGAACGCAACTATTGGGATGAAATAAAAGACCTAATAGAAGATTTTTTTTCATTGACAAAAAAAATAAATTTAGTATATTCTACAAGCTTATTAGACGATTATTCTTATAATAAGAAAAAGAAAGAGTTAAATAGTAAGTATAAAAAACTTATGAGGGTTAGGGTAGAAAGAATTTCATTACAAAATAAATAAACACGAGGGCAGCCTAGTACCTACCTTACCCCACAACTACTATACCTCACTAGGTTGTCCTCAAAACATTAGGAAAGAGATGTTTGATACTTATAAAAATATAGAGAAAAAGTTGTTATGTGTTGTGGAAGGTTTACAAGATAAACTTACAGGGGATAAGGATATAGATATATTAATTAAAAAAGAAATTAAAGGTGTTGAAACAACTTTAAAAATTATTAGAAGGGAGATGTCTAAAGAATTACTTGAACTTGACAAATGGGCAACAACTTATATGTTAAGGAGGGATGTGAAGTGATTAACATTATAGATATATATGACAAGTACATAGCTAAGGTAAACTCTAGTCATCAAAAGAAAAGATACTCTGAACACAAAGAATGGTATCACGCATCTTCTTCCGGTATGTGTATGAGAAAGCACTACTTTCAACACGTTGCAAAAGTCAAGCCAAGCGAAATAGATAAAAACACATTAAGGTTATTTAGGCTTGGAGATGTTGTGCATCAAGATATACAGAGTGCTTTAGGTGAATATGCTCAAGAGAACGGCACTCAAATATTTATTGAAAAAGAAATAAAAATACCAGAGGTAAATGTAAGGGGATTTTTAGATATTATTGTTGTAGATGATGATGCTTTGTATGACATAAAAACCTGTAACTCATTTAAATGGAGTAAGTTGTTTGGTCGATTTCCGGACAACAATCCATCTATTAATTACTATTTACAATTAGGTACGTATGCTTGGTGGTATGAAAATACATACAATAAAAAAATGAAAAAGTTAGCTTTAATATATTACAACAAAGATACATCAAGAATGAGAGAGAAGAGTGTAAGTGTAGAATATATTAATGAGGCTAAGAATTATTGGTATAGTTTAAAAGAAAGATTTAAAGTAGGGAATCCATCAATAGAGTTAGGTGTTGCACCAGCCTACTCATGGGAATGTAATCCTAAGTATTGTGGATTTTATAAGGTATGTGGTGGTGGTTTAAAAAAAGAAAAAGAGAGTGAGTTATGAGTCAAAACAAAAAACCCGATTGGGATAAAATAACAGAAGGAAAGATAAGGCATGGATTTGCAGTTGCCGCTTTTGAAGGTCGTATGAAACTAACAAAAGAGTTGACAGTTGAAATAAATAAATGGGTTAGGTATGTGGTAGATGGCAAAATTGACGAGGTAGAGTCAAAGCCTGTAACGCAAAACAGAACTATACATAAAACCGATAGTGGTCATATTTCTAATGCGTTAAAAAACATTATGCCTAAAAATATAGTTGAACAAACAAGTGAAGAAGTTGAGATTAGAAGTATAATAGAAAAGAATGTTCAAAGATTAAGTGAGGACAAGCGTAAGGCTGTACTAGAGTCTTTGGATAGAGGGGATATTAACAAAGGTAACATAGCAGTATGCTTGGAGAGAATAAATGCACTTGCAAATGATAAGAAGTAAACAGATAAATGTAGGGAATCATACCGCTAGAATTGTGGATGTTGCTATAAATAAAAACGTGAGATTTGGTAGGTATATAGCTGATGTCATAAAGCCTATTTATGCAGTTGGTGATTCTAAAATAAAAGACAATGGTATTTTCCATTACAAAAGAGAACAGGGGTTTTTATACGAACCTAAGAAAAATTGGGGATACTTTAAATTTTTAGATATTATGAAGATTAAAACAATTTATCCTGTTGATAGCATATTGATTGGAAAGATTGTGTTGTTAGAAGTATATCAAAAGAACTTTACTAATCAATTTGATAGTTATGTTAAGTATCCTGTTGGTAGAGCAATTAAGGTAATAAAAGCACCATTCTAGGAGGCAATATGAAAAATCCAAAAAGAGTTAGGCAAGGCAGAAGAAACAGGCAGAGAGGTGCGGAGTTACAAAGACAGGCTGTTAAGCTAGCTAAGGAGTTTGGTCTTGAAGCNTACAATAGAGATAGGGGTGGTGCTCAACATGAAAAAGGTGATATAGAGATTGAGGGTAGATACTACGGCTGNAAAAGAAGAACTAGNATTGCAAGTTGGTTAAAACCNGAAAAAAACGAAGATGGTGTTGTCGTTAGAGAAGATAGAGGTAAGCCTTATATTGTTTTAGATTATGAGTTGTTTATTAATCTAATTAGTATAATGAAAGAACTCAAGGATGTATAATCCAAAGTTTGATATTGATTTAAAGTTTGGAGAAGTTTACGAAGATGGTTTAAAAAAACTGTTATCGTCTAAAGGAAAAATAGAAGTAAAAACTGAAAGAGATATGTGGATAGAAACAGGAAATATAGCGATTGAAGTTAGATGTCGTGGTAGAAGTTCTGGGTTGTCTGTAACAGAATCCGATTGGTGGTTTCATATTTTATCTGAAAGTGGTAAGGTTAAAGCTATGTTGTGTTTTCCTGTAACAGTTTTAAAAACTACTTGCAAGTATTTACTAAAAGAAAATAAGGCAAAGCTTGTAATGGGTGGAGACGATAATCAATCTCAAATTTTATTAATACCTATTAAAGAGTTAATAGGTTCAGTAGGAGAAATTTTTTAACAAAAAGGGTGTTAGGTTTTTTAATGAAAGATATGACAAATCAAATAAAATCCTCTTTCTAAATCGTGGTTGGTTGTGAAAAATCTAACACCTTAAACAATAGGAGTTGTACAATGGCAAAAACATACGAGTTGAAAGACAACAGTATGAGTCTGTTAAAAAACGGATACAAAGAAGATGGAGATAATAGACCGGATTTTACAGGTGAGGCTAAAATCAATGGAGTTGAAATGAAAGCATCTTTATGGATTAACAAAACAAAAGCTGGAAAAACCAATTTAAGAGGTAATTTCCAACCAAAAGATGAAAATAGTTTTGCTTCTAGCAAAAAATCTGATGATGACTTGCCATTTTAGTCTGTAAAAAAAAGAACGTAGGTGTAGGGGAGTAAAACCCCCTACATCTTAGTTTAAATTTTAATCGAACATTTATACCTAAATTAAAAGAAACGAGCATATACGCTAAATTAGACCATGTTTTTTTTAGCAAATTTAAAAAAAAGGCAGATTATAAAGAAAAAAAGTAAAAAACCTGTTGTTGGAGATAGTATTAAAAATATTGTTGTTAGGGAAGGAATATTTGCAGATGTTATGTTGGGTAAAAGTCATGCAAAAGACCCAAAGCATGATATTGAATTAGTAAATTTTAAAAAGACAGCAGACAACACAACTTTTTTTTGTAAGGTATGTCAAAAAGTTTGGGAGTATGAATTTCACTCTTATAGAATAAAAGGGAAAAAAACTAAAATAAATTACTATAGTAATATTCCAAAGTATAAAAAGAAAAAGAAGGTTTGTAATTATTGTGAAAAAAAAGTTTAATGATTATAGTTGGATTTTTAAAGCCTTAGATAATAACAATAATTATTTAGTAAAGAAAAAACAGATAGGTGTAAACACTCATAAGAAAGAATCTAATATATTAAAATATTGTGAAGATTGTAAACGTGTTTGGGAAATAGGTTATACAAGTTCAATTCATTCTTATAGTCATTTACCTACGCTTGGTTTACCAAGAAAAAAATGCAAGGTATGTAAGGGTATTGAAACAGGTTTGAGGGGAAAGTCAAAAAGATATAAGAAAGATGAAGGATAAATACAACATAGTATCTATTGATGATGCAATAGGCTGCGTAAAAGAAATAATAAAAAAAGATAAAACTTACAACACTACTTTTATAAAATTATTATTAAATAAACTTGAAGATATGATGATTGAAGCATCAGCAAATTATATAATTGAAAATTCTAAAATGCACCCAGATGTCAAAGATTTAGTTAATGTAGTTAGTTTGAAAAAAACAAAGAAGAAAAAACCTGTTTCTTTAGAACAAAGAAAAGAAAAGTTTGTTTCTAATTGTAGGTATATTTCTTGGGAAATAGAAAACATATCTTATAATCAAGTAACTAATTTTATTGACTATTGGACAGAAAAAAATATTTCGGGTAGGCTTATGAAATTTGAAATGCAAAAAACATTTGAGATTAAAAGAAGGCTTGTCAAATGGAGAGATAACAATAAAGAGTGGAGCGTTGATAAAAAGAAAAAATATATACCAATAGAGTCAAGATTTACAAAAGTAAAGTCTCAACTGTATTACAAGGCTTGGTGTTCTAAGTGCGGTAAGGTAGAGATGCCATCAAATAAATGGGAACTCCAGAAAGGTTCTACTTGTTGTGCAGTTGAGTATAGTCCAACAAAAATAAAATAGGAGTATTTATGAAAGCCAAAGCTTATAAAAAATTTAGAGAAGATTTTATAACAGAAACTTTTGAACTTAGTGATGCAAAAAGAATTGAGTATACAGAGGGTAATCAAGAATTAGATGTTCATACAAACTTTAGAAGAATAGGAGATGAACTAAATTTAAACCCTGTAAAAGTTTTAGCTGTATATTTAATTAAACATTTTAAATCGTTAATGACTTTCTTTAAACTTGGTAGAACTTTTAGTAACGAGACTTTGAGGTCTAGGGTAAGTGATATAATAAATTATCTTATCTTGCTGTTAAGTTACTTACACTACGAAGATATGAAAGAAGGTGACGATAGTCCAGAAAAAAGATAGGAGTTAATATGACTTGGTTTTACATAATGGAAGTTTTACAAACACAAGCTTTTGATACAATTATACAAACAATAATGTGGGTATCTTTGTGGATTTTTGTTATTATTAGATTAAATAGGATAGAAAGTAAATTGTAATGGAGTGGATTTTTATAATGATATATAAAATGGTTACAAGAAAAACACCAATTATTATAACTTCACTCCTTTTTCTTTTAATCGTTTTTCATATTTTTTTCTAAGTCTGTCGTAAATAGCATTTACATTTATATCGCTGTCGGTCAAAGGATTGTCTTTATTAGATTCGTTCCAAGCGTTTAAAAGTTTACCAGCTTCTTTAGGCTGCTCATTGATAAGAGAGTCTAATATTCTACCTTTTATAATACCCTTTCTATATCTTTGATACGTTTCTCTTTGTCCGGGTGTTTCAAATCTTTTGGCAAATCTTCTAGCAACTGTACCAAAAATAGGAGCAACATATTTAGGTGCTCTAGCGTATGCCCCAACCCCAAAATCATTTAAGTCTTTATACATTCTGGTAAAAGCATCTACTGCTTTCATTGTGTCTTGATATATTGCTGGCTTTACTAAAAACTCAATAGCTCTTAACTTACTTTCTGATGCAAAAATATCAGCAACAAAACCCATAGCACCAACAGTAGCAACATGGTCAAGAAAATCTGACCAAGTGTATTTAGACATATCTGTATTAACAATACCTTCTTTTACAATAGTTTGTTCGGGTAAACCCGGTATAAATAATCTGTTTTCATCATATACTATTTCATCAGCTAAAAACATATTTAAAGCTTTTTTAGACCAAACTATAAACTGTGCACCTAATGCTCCACCAGCACCCAACCTTAAAAGGGGAAGCATATTGCCTCTTGCAAAATCCTTAGCTACGTTTTCTCTAACCCAATTAAACTGTTTGTACCCAAATCTTTTAAATAAAATAAAAGGTCTAAATCTAGGGTCATTAAAAAACAAAGGGTCGTTTAAAACATTTCTTTGTAACTGTGCATCTCTGGAAAACCTATACATAGTTTCAAGCATTTGTTGGTCAGATATTTTTTTAGTGCCCGGTTGTATACCTAGCTCTTGTAAATTTTTACTTGCCCAGTTTCTCCTAGCATTAAAACTTAAACCAGCCATCCCCATCAAGTCTCTACCTTGACTTGTTTTTAATAAACCTTCAATATATAATTTACCAGCCGCTGCTGATATATACTGATTAGCTTTATTCATCGCTTGAAAACCACTAATTCTTGTTGTAAAATCTGCAAACTTGCCCATAAAAGAGCTAGAGGGTTCTAATCCAGAAACCATTTGAAAAACAGAAAGCGTACTTATTCCAGATTTTTGAACTTCTCTTCTAAAGTTTTTATCAAAAACTAATTTATGAGTGCCTTTTAATGTGTTCCAATATCCAGCCTTTACCGCTGTAGATATAAGTGTTTGAGTTACGTTTGGTATAGTAGCATAACCTAAACCAATTTTAGTACCAACTTGAAAGTCTACAATAGTTTTTAAGGCTTCTCTAGCTTTTGCGTTTCCCCAATTTTTAAGAGGGTCAACTTCTATTGTTCCTGTAAAAGAATTAAATGTTTGTTCTAATAAAGCTTTTTCTTGAAACAATATATTCTTAGCTTTTGATTGACTTAGTGGTAATGACTCTGCTAAACTATTTAAAGTTTTTAAGCGAGCATCCATAACTTCACCTTTAGCTCCAAACTTTTCAACAAAAGCTATTCTTTTAGCAACATCTGTTACGTATTTAGCAAGAACAATCCTAGCGTCTCTTTCATAAAAACTATCTGGTAGCTCCATCTTTCTTGATTTTTCCAAAGCACCAACTGTAGTATAACTTTGACCATATATATCGTTTCTTAATTGAGTCCATGATTTTGCTAAAGCTTGTTCTGGTGTAAGAACTTCCCCTGTTTGTTTAGCATTTGCTAAATACTTATCTCTTAAATGGGTTAAAGCTTCTTTAGTTGTGCTGGTTAATTTAACATCTGTTTCACCTTTGTATATTTCATTTACCCTAGCAACAGAATCTTGACTTTTAGACAGTCTTTGACCTGTAAGTTTCATATCTATGGTATCCATTTTAAAAATATCTTGACCCATAGTTTCTAAAAGTTTCTGTTTAATATGATTAGGAAAATAATCTTTTCTAAATTCTTTAACAGGTATACCAGCTCTTTTTGCATCAATATATATATTAGTTAAAATTTCTCTTAATTTTTTAACATCTGGATGTTGTCTTGCTTTAGGGTCTCCTAATCTCCTACCTAAATCTTCTGCATAAGCTTTTGCTTGCTTTTCAGTTCTTATCGTAATTACACCTTCTCCAGTTTTAATTCTATTTAAACCAAAAATTTTGTTAAAAATACCGCCTTGAAATAAGCCTCTGTCTGTAAGTTGTTGTAAATAAGTTCCTGTCAAAGCAACTCCCCTAGCATCCGCAGCATTAATTTCTTTTACAGTTTCTTTACCAAATTGAGTTCTTACTCTATTCTTTGCTTGTCTTAATAAATCAAAAGAAAGAGCTTCGCTTATTCTTCTTCTTGGAAGTAAAAACTCATCGGTACCTTCCTTTTTAAACTCTGTAAAAATCTTTTTAGTTAAAGATTCTTTTCTCATTGTATCTAATAATTTTATTTTTTCTATATTAGAAAGCTGACTATATCCAGTTTTACTTTTTGTTAAATCTACATTCGGATTAATGGATTGTATTGTCTCGCTAAATTGTTTATCAGAAATCTTTAAGTTTTTCTTTCTACCAAAAACTTCTCTTCTTCTTGCTGTTTCTAATTTTTTTACACTCTCTAAGTTTCTTCTTGTGGGTCTCCTAGCATACTGTTGCTTTACAAAAACATCTCCTTCTATAGTTACCTTAGACTCTGATACGTTTCCTTTTTTATCTCTAATGTTTCCTTCAACATAATAAGACTCAACACCTTTGTTGTCTTTTTTCTTTTTAAATTCAACATTAGTAATTTGATTACCATTTTTATCTACCCATACAGCAGACCTTTGTTGTAACTCAAATTTTTCTTTACCATATATATTTGAATATTCTTTGGCTGTAACGTAAGGATTATCAAAACCAGCNAATTCTTTTGCTTTTTTACCAATGCCTCTGCTAATCCAAAGACCGCCAATAGTTCCGGCAGCGTGAACATAATCTTTTATTTGAGGCATTTCTCCTTCTAGTGCTGGAGCTAATGTACCAAATTGAGCAGTTTCTANTGCNTTNCCAGCTACATCATAAGCTAATTTTTGAGTAGCTGTTTCTGGCTTACCTAAAGAACTAATTAATTTATTGTTTAAAGCTTTACCACTCCCAGATGTAACAAGACCTAAGATAGCACCTTTACTTGCGTCTGCTAATGTTGCAGTTAAACTTATATCGCCTGTTGTTACTTTTTGACCAAGAGCTGATTGTAAACCACTATAAAAACCAAGTCCAGTACCTCCCATAAAAGAAGATTCTACTATTTGATTGTTTACACGTTTCATGGAAGTTTGAATAACCTTTTCTGCAACTGGTTTACTAACTCCATTTTTAGTTAAAATTTCTGTAGCTTTTAAACTATTTCTGCCTACTGCCTGTTCTATTGATTCTTTTATAGCTGATTTTCCAACCTTATCTCTAACACCAGTTTTTATAATATTGCCTACAGTTGTTTTTAAACCAGCTTTATAAGCCAATCCACCAACAACTCCAGTTCCATACATAGTTGCTATATCAGTAGGTGTTAAAAAAGAAATTAATGTAGAGCCAATATCTTCAAGGATGCCAATATCTTCTGGATTTTTTTCATATTGACCTAAATCAAAAAAACTTTTACCGGTTGCAACATTATAAGTTAATCCTTCAATACTGTTATTATAGCCTTTTTTTACCCAATTAGGAAGCCAATCTTCTGGTATAAAGCCATAAAGGTCTTTGTCTTTTTTAGAACGTTTTACTTGATTAGTTAATTCTTCTTCTGCTTTAGGTTCGTATTTTTGTACATCTTGTGAAGATTCAAATTGACCACTTGTTTTATCACTATAGTATTGTAAAGCATCCTCAGAATAAGGGTCATAAGCATTTTGATTTTGAACAGCACTATCTAGCTGATTATTATAAACATCGTATATGTTATACTGCTTAGACATTTACAATTTACTTTTTAGGTTTTGCAGTTGAAAATTTCCTAAGCATATTTTTTATTTCTACTATTGTAAGATTAGGAAAAAACCTTTCTCGTAATCCGGAATATATCCTATCTGTAAAAACAGCATCTTTAAAATCACCTGTTTCTGGATTAATATAGCTTCCAATTTCTGATTTAATTCTTGATTCTAAATCTTTCATTCTACCTTCTATTTGTCTTTGAGCTCGTGAGCGTTTTCTTTCATCAAATGAATCTCCAGATGATTGAGGTAAAATTCTATTAGACAAATCTATGTAATTCTTTANATTTTCTCCTAAAGCTTTAGAAGTATATCTTCTTGCAGAACCAGTTTCTTTACCAGATTTAGCAATATCAGACAATTCGTATGTGTTCTGTGATACCAATTCTTGCGGAAACATTGTAGATATATCAATGTCTCTTTTATAAGCATCTGAGTCTCTATCAACCATTTCTGAACGACTACCAGCAGCAACAGGACTAAGCATAACAGGAACATCTTTATCCTCAACAACTTTTTGTTCTTGCTGTTTGTTATCAGCAAGTTGTTCTACATTGTCTTTTACTTCTGTTGGTATACCATCTTCTTCGTTGTTGCTTTGAATAGTAACAACTTGTTCTGTATCATCTGGTAAATTATTAAATTCTTTTATTGCTTCAAAAAATTCTTTATCTTGGATAATGCCATCTTTAACTCTTATTATATTATCGTCCTCTGGTTCTACAAGAGCACCTAATATTTTTAAACCAGTATCGGGATTGTTTAATCCCTGTTGTATTTCATCAGATGAAAAAGTTTCGTTACCACTTACTTCACTATCTATGTTTGTTGAAGCATCAACTCTNGTTTGAGGTTCTTTAGGTTCTTCAAGAGTACCAACTCTACTTACATTTAATTCTGGATATATAAGATTGTTTTGCTTGTAAAAACTATTATATCTAGCGTTTTCTCTACTATACTGTTGTAGTGCAGCTTTATATGCCCCTACGCTTGTTTCAAAATTTCTTTTCCATTTTGCTTCATCTTCGGATGTTTCTGATGGCAACTCAATACCTTCAAATACAACAGCCGGAACATCTGTTTTACCCGGAAAATCTTTCATTAAAAAATTAATTTCGCCTGTATCTGGATTTTGCGTAATGTTAGCGTATTGACGAACTCTTCTTTCTAATGCTTGTGAAGAATTAAATGTATTTTTTCTAGCTGATTTTACAAAACCAAGTTGGTCTTTTAAATTATCTGGTATATCGTCATCACTAAATGGTTTTCCAGATTTTTGTTCTGCAAATTTTATATCATTTGTAACTGTTCTTAAATTATTTTCTACTTCTTTTTTTAAAGCTTTATCTGTTATTGAGTTTGACAAAGTTTTAAGTTTGTCTCTTAATCCTACTATGCTGTCGTAATTTGAAAACTTGTCTCTTAAATTCATTTCAGAATAACTTTGGTAATCATCTCTTAATTTTTGATATGTATTATAAGACCTATCACTTTCTTTATAAGCATCACCTATTGCATCAGTATTTAATCCAGAATACTCCGGGTTACTTTCAATTAAGTTTTTATAAGCTGCGTGCCGTTGTCCAAAAGGAATTTCTTTAATTAAGTTTATTGTACTATCTAAATTACTTTTTGCCTTTGTAAACTCAAATTGATTTTGTCTAAACTCATTGTTTTTTCTTTGCTGTTCTAATTGATTTTTATATTGAGTTTGTTGAAACTGTCTGTTTTTATCACGTTCATCCCTAGCATCTTTCAACTGTTGTTGCTGTAAATAGTATTGCGGTAGCTTATCTAAAAAATCAGCTAATGTTGTACTGTAACCAGAATCTAATATACTTTTTACTCTTCCATTTGCCATTTATATATCCCTATGGTTTGTCTATTGACTCATNACTACCAGAGCTTTGTTCTATGTATGAATTAGTTTCCGGACTCCAAGTGTAATAAGTTAATCCACTTCCAGTATTAACTACTATACTGTCACCAACATTACTAGAAGGTACTGTGTTGTAAACAGTTCCTCCTTGTTGTGTTTGATTTTGTTCATTTGTATTTACCCATTCACCATTTATCCAACTGTATTGCTGACCATCTCCACCTGTAGCAGTTTCACCGGGAGTTGTTCCAGCAAAGGTTGGTGGTTTTTGCCCTTCCGCTGCACCTTGATTAAGACCTACATTTTCAGATGAAAAAGCATAATCATCTTCATCTAAAGCAAACACATCTGAAGCAATCATATCTCTATTTCTTTGGTTAATATTAAAAATATCTTGTTGTAATCCAAGATAAGCTTGGTCTCTATCTAATCCTATTCCTCTAGTAGTTGCTGCAAAATCATCCATTAAAGAACCTCTAATATTTTGTGCTGTTCTAGCAGTATCTCCAGCAGAAACAAATCCTCTCGAACCAGCAGCTATTGGACTTGAAACCATGTCTTGCAAAGAACTTTGACCAGCTCTTAACGCTTCATCTTGAGCTAAGTCTAATCCTTCTTGTCTAAATCTAAAACCCTGTATAGCTAAATCTTGAGCAGTAGGGTCTATAGTAGATATTTCTCTTCTAGCTTCTGGACTTAAAATATCTACTTCAAGTTCATCAAGAACATCTTGTTGAGTTAAATAAGAAAATGGGTCAAGGTCTACATCGCTATGATAACCACCATGCTCATAACTTTTTAAATTAAAATCTAATAAAGTATTTGGCATTTTATTGATTACCTAACATTGATAAAACATTGTTTTGAGGAAATAAATTTTGTTTCATTTTACTTCTTGAGTCTTTTAATAAATCTTGAAAATAATTTGCTTGAGGTAATCCTAAAGATTCTCTTCCTTCTGGACTACTTAATCTTAACAGCTCTGTATTATAAACTAAATCTTCAAATTCATCTGCAAAATTAAAATTATTTACAGGTTGGTCTGGCAATATGTCCGCATCAAATATTGCTTGCCCTAAATTACCACTTGAATAAGCACCTTCTGGAGCCGAAGCAAGAAATTGTGCTTCTGCTGAATCAAAAACAGGAGACTGTATAGCCTCTGAAACAGAGCCATAATCAGATAAACGAGTAACTGGCATATCGGGTAAAAGCGGTTGATTAAAACCAGACTGTACTGGATTTACGCTAGAGGTTAAATCTCCAACTCCACTTACATCTAATACTGAGCCTGCATTACTAGCGGTATCTAGTCCAGTATCCATAGCAAAAGATTGAGCATAAGAAGGTATTAATGCTGCACCAGTAGCACCTTTATCAGTTAATCCTTGACCAAATCTTGCAGCTTTTCCAGATAAACCGCCACCTTTACTCATGCCGGCTGTTATAGCAGACATTAAACCTTGTAATGCAGAATCTCTAGCAAAAGCACCTGTAAAAGCATCTTGTGCTGATGCTTGTCTATCTAACCCCGCTTCTCCTAAAAATTCACTACCACCATATCTCATATCCTCATCAATATCAACATCATCACCATAACCAAGTTTTTTACCACCAAAAGCACCTAGTCCTGTTCCTAAACCAGCTATGAGTGGTATTGCCAATCCTCCCGTACTAACACCTAAAGCACCCGCTATTGCTGGCAATAATAAACCACCCGCTAAACCACCAACAGAACCAAAGAGTTTTGACCTACCAGCTTTTTTATTTGCCTCATCTAGTTGTTCTTGTGCATATTGAGCAGCATTTCTTCGACTTCTTAACCTTCTTAATTGAGCTAAAGCTGGAGATACTCTTCCGCCTTCTTGATAAGGCACAGGCTTAAATGTTTTTCCTAACAATGTATTCATAATATCTCCTTTAAATATACTAAACTATACATAATATCTTTTAACGTTTTTTTAATCCTATATAACCGCCATAAAGTTCATCATCTGTAGCAGTTGGTGCCCAATATATAATTAAATGTTGTGTTGAAGAAGAAGTAAAATTAATAGAAACTTCTCCTCCTATTGTGCCTGTGCCAAGAGAGGCAGTTGTTGCACTATCAATACTACCTTTATAAGCAGCTACTGAGTTGTTTGTGTCGCTACCATAAAGATAAAACGAAATAGCTGTGTGCCCTCTTGGTATTTCATAACTTGCATAAGCTTCAAGGTCTGCGTTATTAGCAACAATACTACCACCATTGTCAACGACCTGTAACATTCTTGCTGAATCATCATTACCTAAAAAGTCAGTTGGAAATATTTTAATTTGATTATATCCTTGATAAAAATTTTTATTAACAGTTAGGTTTCCAGAAACAATTAAATCTTTTTCAACATATTGGTCTCCATTAGCAGACATAAAAGATTTCCAAAGTTTACCAAATTTTTTTTTATACAAAGCTAATTGTCCATTTGGTTTTCTTTCTATTGCAGTTTGACCATCAACCATTGAATTTATTGAAGGCTTACCAGAATATTCTAATGAACTTTGTTTTGTGTTTATTAATGTTCTTACTATTCTATTTTCCGGCATTAAGAAACCTTTTTTGTTCGTAATATTCTATACTCAATACTCATATCGTTTATTTCATATATGCCAGCACTAGGATGTTCAAACTTTATTTGTAAACTTTGACAAGAAATAACAGAAGAAGGTGTAAGTGTTACTACATCCCATTTATTAGATGTGTTTGCAAAATTACCTGTAAATGTTCCTCCACCATCACCGCTAAAATTTTGTTTACCATCAACAGAGAACTTAAAAGGTGTAGTTTGAGCACCATTAGATTTATAAGTTACATAAACAGCATAAACTTTTTTAACTAAACCCGGACTTCCAAAATCAATATCTTTTGTAACAAACTCTTGATTGTCTTGCGATGTTAATACAGGTATGTATTTATAAAACTCTACATCAGAACCATTGTCAAGACCTATTGTTAAATTATTATTCCAATCACTTATAAAATTAGTATATAAAGAACTATCTGTAAATAAGTTGTCATTAAATACCCAAGAGCGATTATCAAAATCATATATCCAAGCTTGATTAGAATTATCACTTGCGTTCTTAGGACTTCTAAACATAATCAAAGAATTGTTCGTAGCATCATAACCAATCTGAACATCTTTTTGTACGGCAGAGCCTCTAAACCAAGTAGACCAACTAACATTAGATTCTTGATAAGAAGCTTCTGATACAGCCATTTTTCTTTCTGTTAAATTTTTTGTTGATTGACCATCATATAAATAACATCCATTATCAGAAACCCAAGCTATCCCATATTTTGTTTTTGTAACGCTATATGGATATTCAACTCCATAATATTTTATTGTATCTTCTAAATACCAATTAGAAACACTAGGACTGGTAATATTAATTACATGGACTAAATTGTTTTTAAAAGCAAGCAATCTATCTGCATAAGATTCTAATGCAGTATATTCTCCATAGTCACCAGATGATACATCTATATAGTTAAAGTTTAAAAAAGTATCAAACTTGTTTATTTCACTATACATAATCCTGTCACCATATTTTACAACATCTCCAGATTGACCTTTTAATCTAACATTTGCTATAAAAGTTCTTCTATTAGCAACGACAGAAGATTGATAACCTTCATTAATACCACCTATTGATATAAAATCTACATCTGGAGAAAAACCATTTATTGACGTATAGGTATCTAAATTAGGACTTATCGCATTTCCGGCTGCATCTCCTATAACAGCATATCCTTTACCATCTTGATATACCCAAGGTTTATGGTCTCCATCAAGCGTTGTTCTTACCCCCTTAACTATATCTATATCTGCTAACAAAATTAAATCATCATTAGTCTCTGCTTTTCTAGTATATATTCTTCCACCACTTATTCTTGCATTGTAAGCTAAATCAGCATAAACAGAAACTCGCATTGATTTATCTATTTGAGCTGTAAAATCTAAGGTGTATCTTGCAATAGTTGACCCTCCATCACCTATAGGAACAGGTAAAGACTCTTGAACTCCATCATAAATAAATGTTTGATAAAACTCGTATGTTTCAGATGCCCAAGTCCCAAAATCAGTACCAGAGGTAACTGCTAAATTCCATCCAACACCTCGTTCCAAAATATTTCCATCATGGTTGCTATATGACAATGCACTATTTAAACGACCATAATCTCTTTGATATGTAACCGCACTACCTGTACCATCTGATTCTTTTTTGCAAAATAAAAATTCTGTTGGGGAGGAACCTAAAGCAGTATCTATTGATATAACTTCTCCTACAGTTGCTTGGTCATTAGCAAGTTCATCTGCTGTTGTTTCAAATATAAAACTATTTGTTGTTGCGTTATGTGCCCCTTGAAGTCTTAATCCTGTTAAAGAACCACTTACATCTGCTTTCTTTTGAATAGCAAGACCTCTGTTGTTTTGATAATAGTTTGCTGCTGTTGCAATCGTATGATTAGCACCTCCAAAGCTATAGCTAAAAGCACCAGCCATCTTGGGTGGATTTAAATTATTAGGGTGTTCTTGCCATTCTGCAAAAGATAATGCAGAAGATAGTTGAAATTGTTTTCTTTGTATAAAACCAAACCATTTTGTTCTGTGTTTATTAGAATTGTTTGTATTGCAAGTTCTTAACGCTTCGTCTACAAAATGATATATGTATCTAGCATTATCACCTGTTAAAGTAGGATTTATTGCACTTGCTGTCCATCCATTATCTTTAGTGCTATAGCTAGTAGTTGCATTGTTTGACCATACAGCAACACCAGCAGTATCATCTGGGTTTCCTAGTGCTATTAATTTATCACCGGGTGCTCTTGCCACATTTATAGCTGGAGTAAAAGAACCTGTAGTGCTCTCATTGACTAAAGGAGTTCCTTTTAATACATAATATATATCCATATCTGCAAAAGTTAAAGTCACGTTAGTTGCACTTCCAGTTGGTGTTTTACTAAGAACAAAAGATGTTGAGTTTGTAATAGAAGCTATGTGACTACCAGCCGGTATTCCAGAACCAGAAACAGAAAGACCAGCTATAATTTGACTATTAGCATCATGTTGAATTGTTGTGTTTCCACTTGTTGTATCGCAAGTATTATCAGTAAAAGAAGTTCCTATACCGCTAGCTGTATTTAAAGAATTAACAACTTCTGTTACTAAGAATATCCCATTGTTACTATCAGTTCCAGATATACGAATTGTATCTCCAGCAACTATTCTATTGCTAGTATATATATCGCTATTAAGAGCATTAGCACCACCAACCAATGTCATATAGTGACTTGAAGGTAAGTTAGCCATTAATTACCTACAAGTTCTGGAGCAATAGTAACTCCAGACAAATCTGGATTAGTTTCAACATTTGTAAATTTAATATTACCAACGCTATTACCTATTTGCAAAGCTGTCGTAGTTCTTGTATATATTATTGATTGCTCTGGGTCTTTACTATGGTCAGATTCAAAGTAGAAGAGATTGTATCCACCTGTAGTAGAAGTAACACCATTTGTACACTCAACTATATATTCAGATAAATCTGTCGTACCATCTGCACCCTCCTTATGGTCATATAAACCACCGGCAGATTTTATTTTACCAATAGCATCTATAGACATATTCCTAATATAAGAATATTCGTTTTCAGATAAGTCTCTAGGGTCTCTTCTATTGTTCATACCACCAGACCAATCTCTTACTACTAATAAATCTTTAGCCATAAATATTATTTACTTCCAAATATTTTAGAAAAAAACCCTTTCTTAGATTTTTTACCTTTTGAGCCTCCAATCTTCTTACCTTTTTTCTTTTTCTTTTTTACGTCACCATATAAAGCGTAAGAAAAATCAGAATATCTTTCGGGATGTTCAATCATATCTGGAATTGACCCATGCAAACATGAGGTTGTGATTAAGGTTATTATTATATTCATATTTTACAACCCCAACTTTTTATAGAATACAGCCTTAATTACTTTCCACAATGCTTCAAGTATAGCCTTTTCTGTTTTTTCTGAAATTATTGGTATATCAATCGCTTTATTTAATTCAGCAATTAACTCATCTTTTGCATCTTCTGAAAACATTTCATCTGCAATCATTTTAGCTAGCATTATTTCTCCTTTAGTTTTTTTGTTTTTAAATATAAATAATAAATATTAACCGCAAACATACAACACATTAATATCCCTGAAATAATATCTGTATAATAAACTATACCTAAGCTTGTGCTGATACCACTTACTTTTAAACTATCCATTAATGTCTCCCATTAATTCTACTTAAACTACCTTTTACTTCTGATACTTGATTATCTAAATCATTTATTTCTTTTGTTAATGCGTCAAACTTTCTGTCAAGTTTATCATCGGAAGAGTTCCATCTGTTTATTAATTTAATAATCATACCCTCCATATTCTCTAAAGTTTCACTCTGTCCTTTATTTTCTACTTTTAAATTTTCTAATACTTCTTGTTGTTTTGCNGATTTATTAGATAAAGAGATAACTAAATATACAAACATAGCACCAACAACCCCAATCATTCCCGCTTCGCCATATAAAGCCATAAAATCCATTATTTCTTTTTCCTTTTTCTCCAAGACAGAGGGTTAATGTTAAGTTCTTTTTCATAGAACTTTAATTTACTTTCCAATTCTTCTAGTTGTGCAGATTCTTCCAACTCATGTTTAGCAAGGAGGCTGCGAATTTCATTGTTTGCCTCCAACATCCCTTCTTCAAGTTTTGCAATTCTTGTTTCAATGCGGTAGTAACCCCATACAAGACCAGAACACAATACAATAATTTGAGCCATCCATTTAAGGTTGATACTAATAACAGCGTTGTCATCAATAACATTAGTCCTATAAGACCTAGCGGTTTGAGGTTTTTCATTCACTTCACCTCCCAGCCAGCAACAGACCAACCGCCATCACATCCAAGACAGGATATTAACAATATCCCTACAAAGACGAACTTTATAGGGATGTTGTAAGATGTTGTTGTAACCCAGTTATTTTTTTTCTTCTTCTTCATTTTTCTCCAAGCTTGCTTTTAAGGCATCTACAAATGCTTGCTTACCAAACCTTAGTTGTTGAAGATTAAATTCACTAGAACCAATCTTTCTGTCTAAGTCAGCAACATGATTAATCATAACCTTTTGCTCATCATTTAATTCAGACTCTTTATAAGTCTTATCAAATAATGTTATTTCAGTTTCTTTAGGCATTTCTTTTTCTTTTTTTGCCATTATTAACTCCTATTGTTATTGTTGTTTAAAGTTTCTTAAAATCCTCGATAGCTAATGCAAGACCATCACTATATGCTTTGGCTCTAGCCATCTCATCATCCCATCTTTTCTTTTCAAATTCTAGTTGTACTAATGAGTATTCTCTTTCTGAATCTGGCATAGCTTCACCAGTTTCTGGATTCCAACATTTACATACATAAGCAATATAACTTTGCTTTACTGCATCTTGTTTTTTTTGAACTACCTCACCAGCTTCATTCTTAATTTCTTTTTTAGCTGGGGATATTTCTCTTTCTTTCTTAGCAAAATCTGCTGTTTTGCCTTTTTTTTCTGCGTATTTTGACCAATTCATTTTTATTCCTTATCTGCTTTTAGTTTATCTGACCACGCTTTTTTAATAGCATCTGTCCAAATTGCACCAGCTAACGCCTTAATCTCATCTGACTCAGAAGAAATATCCATATCTGGTGTTAATACTTTTCTATGGTAAGAATATGATATTGCTTTACCATCTTCCATGATTGAAGTTTTAGTTCTTACATTAATTTTTTTATATTCTCCTCTAACTTCGTAATCATCTTGTAACTGTTTAGTAATTGCCATTTTAAACTCCTGTTTTTAATTCCAATTAATTATCCAATTAATCTGTAAAATATGTTAATGAAAAAATCATTCCATTCTGGTCTGAAGATGCTCCAGTCGTTAAGTCTCCAACTTCCATACTACCAGTTGCTCCATTTGATGTATCTCTTTGTATAAGTAAAACTTGATTAGTACCACTTAAATTATATGCAGAGTAAGGAAAATTATTAGATGTCCAGTTGTAAGTATGTCCAATAACCATTGCTGACTCTCCATGTGTTGCAACAGAATCAAACGGCAATCCACCTAATCTTAATGTTCCAGAAGCACTCCCAACTGAAACATTATCTGTTCTAATTGAACCTCTAACAGTTACTTGCCTTCCTATTTTAGTATAAGTAGCACTAATTATATCCATTGTCATTGTAGTAAATGAATTAGTAGCGGCTTCATATACTGGAGTCCAAGAACCTTCTTCATAATCATCTAAAGTATTAGCATCTGCACTAGCTGATTGAGTATCTGGAAAGTTTACCCCAGAGCAATAAACTGTTGCTCCACTATTTGATGCCATGTAAACTGCTGTAACATTATCATTTCCTAGAGTTACTGAATTGTCTGCTTGTGCTGTTGTACCAAATCCTACTGCTGTGCTATTTATTCTACCATTTGCACCATCAGCATCTCTCCCAACATAAGTATTTTGATACCCACCTTGCAAAGATGCTCCCGCACCAGAACCAAGTAAAGTATTAGAATATCCAGTAGTTACTGCTAAACCAGCTCTCATTCCTACTGCTGTATTTGCACCAGTATCATTATTCTGTGCAGTCAAAGTTTCATATCCTACTGCTGTATTATTGCTTCCAGCATCTTCTGCGTCTAGTGAGGCATAACCAATAGCAGTATTTCTTTCTCCACTTGTAAGAGCAGTTAATGAATCATGTCCTATTGCAACTGTACCTGTTTGAGCATTAGTGCCTGTTGAGTTCATAGCATTTCTACCAATAGCAATACAACTCGCCATAGCACCACTTCCACCAGTTCCAGCATCTTGACCAATCAAAATATTATTATCAGCACTTGCATTATCAATGGCAGTACCCGCATCTGCTCCTATAACGATATTAAAACTTTCACCACTATTCGCTGAACCAAATGCTGATTTTCCAATAATAACATTATGAACATTGTCTGTCATGGCATCACCAGCTTGACTTCCTATTGCAACATTATTAGTTCCAGTAGTGATTGCAAATAATGCTTTGTAACCTACTCCAACATTATCAGCATAAGTAATTGTCCCAGCAGAAGATTGACCAGCACTTGACCCCACCATTGTGTTTTGTTGTCCAGTATCAAGATTAAAAGAGGCATTTGAACCTATAGCTACATTATTACCTTCACCATCACTCCCAGCTTCAAAGCTATATAAACTAGCATATCCAAGAGCAGTATTATGGTCTCCATCTATATTAGTTCTCATAGATAGATGACCAATAGCGGTGTTATATTGTCCAGTTGTATTTGCAAGTAAAGTTTCATAGCCTACTGCAGTATTTGCTTGTCCACTTGTAAGAACATTTAATGCAGTATATCCTATTGCAACTGTACCTTCTGCGGCTGTTGTTAATGCTCCTCTCATAGCTGAAGTTCCTAATACAGTTACTCTAAAAGCATCTGAAGCAACATCAACTGCATTCGTACCAACTATACAGTTTTCATCTCCACTATTTGTACCACCAGTTAAAGAAGTTCCAGCATCCTCCCCAATGAGAAGGTTAAAACTAGCATTAGCGTTCAAATTATTTCCAGCTAATTTTCCGAATACTGTATTGCCTGAACCACTATCATTATTACTTAATGAAATGCGAGAGTTGGAGTCTAGTTTAAATCTATTGCCACCACCTACACCAAAAGTAAGTATATCAGTTCCATGTGCATAACTAAAATAGCCACTTGAATCAGTTGCATCTGCAAAATATAATTCTGAAAAACCACCACCAGTATCTTCAATAGCAATTGAAGCATTACTTGCTTTTACCCCAAGGTTTCTGTCTGGGTTGGTATCTCCAATTCCGACTTTTCCAGAACCAGTAACAACTAAATCATTAAAAGTTGTATCATGCCTTCCAACTATTAATGGAAAACTAGATGAGTTTTTAGCTCCTACTACCAAGCCATGTTGGTCAGCAGAATTTCTTTTGTTAATTATTGTTACTGCTGAACCAAAAGTAGATAACCCAGCACTTGACTCAATAGCTCCACCTACTTCTAAACTTACAACATCTTCTGCTGGAGCTGATACTTCTACTTTTCCATTTCCTAAAACTCTAAAAAATGTAGTATCATCATCATTATCATTTACAGTAAGAGCATATCTTGTAGAGTCTGATGCTCCATTTATTTTTAAACCATAACCAGTAGCATGAGTATTTCTTATAACTCCAGCAGTTGCACCATCAGTATTTGTTATAGCTTGAAATTGTCCAGAAACATCTAATGCTACTGACGGAGACGCAGTTCCAATTCCTACTTTTCCAGCATTATTTATATAAAACCTCGTTGTTCCATCATGTGGGTCAGCAGTAGCATTAGATGATTGTTTTATGCCAAAATCACCAAATTCAACAAAGTTAGAAGTTATTACATATTGTTTTCTTGAAACATTTGCATGATTATCAGTTAAATAAATACTAGGAATATTTGCCGCTTCAACTGACATTCCACCTTTTGAAGAACTTGAAACTACTGATAGCTCTCTTGACGGAGACGCAGTTCCAATTCCTACTTTTCCAGAAGCATCTATTCTCATAGCTTCTGTACTAGAAGCCACTTTAAAAACTACTTGTCCACTTGCTACATCACTTCCAATATTTAAAACCTTTGTTGAGTGTGAGTAATCTAAAACAGCACCTCTGCTATCTGAAGGTGAGCCAAAGATGATATTACTAAATTTGTCATCTGGTGTTAATATAGAAATACCACCATGGTCAGAGTTTTCTATTACTAAATCATCAGCATCAGTTCTTGCATCTACGGAACCACTAGATGCAGTATGCACATGGAGACTTCCATCTGGAGAATCTGTTGCAATTCCTAATTTTTCTATCCTTACCTTATCTGTTGCTAGTTTTAATGCAAATGTATTATCGTTTTTACCATCTTTAATATCTACTAATGTAGTTCCATTTCCACCGCCATCTCTGTCAGTATGCAATAGCTGTTCATAACTATCTGCTATCTTTTGTCCTTCTAATTTTGCCATAATATTATCCTTCTAAATCTTCCCAGTTTTGAGTTTGTTCTTCCCATTTTAATTGTGATTGTTCAGCTCCACTCCAACCAACATCATATATTGCTTGCATAATTGTGGTCGCTGCCAATCTTAAAGCACCTAACATTATTTTAATGCCAGCATATTAGTTGCTGTGGTATTTGATGCTTTGATTCCGGTAAACTTAACGGGAAGTATTTGACCACTTGCTAAGTTTTTAAAAGTTGCATCGCTGCCAGATTGTAATGTAAGAACTGCATCGCCACCTACACCTACATACAAAGCTGTATGTGAACCATCTAAAGTTTGGTCTCCTGTTGCTCCACTACCACCATCTACAGCTGCTACAACAGTAGCACTCTCATAAATCATTTGATTTAAAGATTCAACAACTGTGTATTTATTTATAGAACTTGCCATCTTGTTTCTCCTTTCTTATGCCTTACCGAGCTTGACATTTCTCATGGGCATATTGGTTTTATCTAAAACTTGGGAATCTAATTGCCCTAGTTCCTCCAGTTTTATCTCGTTTTCTCATACCATTCTTTTTTACAGCTTCTCTCCATTTAGACTCATGTACAGAAGCTAAGTTTAAACTAACTTGTGCTAGAGCACCATCATTAGAATTTCCAGCTTTATCTTGATACAATCTTGATTTAACATAATCTACAATAGAATTATGAAAAACATTGTCTACATCGGGAGTATCTGTTATAGCAGATACAGCATTAGGCTCTGCATAATAATGAATTAAAAGACCATTCGTAACTGATTCATTTATTGGTTTATACTGACCCTCTAAAGAATGAGTTGTTCCAGCAGTATTACCCTTTGTTGTAACGACTGCTAAATGGTTTCCTTTAATATACCAAGCTATAAAACTTTCTGGGTAACTATACGTGCTTGCCATTACGTAATATCCGTTGTATGAATTTCATTATCTAACAGTCTAGGTATTTTAACATACTCTCCGCTAGAATCCATAAAATCTACTCTAAAAACTTTATTGATTTCAACTCCAGAATTACTATCACTTAATGTATACCATTGTTGGTCTGCAACTGTATTTGTTTTTGCATATTCTATTTTAGTATTATAGTTACCAAGCTCTACTAAAGCTTCATTAATTAAATTAATAATATATTTCTCTGGAGCATCTGGAAAAACCTGTCTTACTCTTGATATAATTGTTTTAACTGTTAAACTATGTACTGCCATTATTCTGCTTCGCTCCAATGTAAAGTTGTATCTTCCCAATTATTAACATTAAAACTAGACCAAAATCCTTTAACAAGCCAAGTAATAGATGATGGTAAACTTACTAAGCTAAAACTTGGAGAAGTATTTAAATTAACTAACGTTGAAGAAGGAGACGTATTTAAAGTAACTAAAGTTGAAGATGGAGATGTATTAAGAGCAACCTCTGTAAATGTAGGAGATGTGTTTAGAGTAACTTTAGAAAAAGCCATTATCTCATTACCTGTATACCTTTATCATAATCTGCTTGTAATTTTGCTTGTTGTGATTGATACCATTTATATCTTTGTTCTTCTCTAGCCATTCTTACGTTTGCCTCAGCAACATACCCTTGAGCTTGTGAAATATATGATTGAGCAGATTGTAAATAACTTGGAACACCCTCAATATCTAACTTATAAGAAGCCATAATACTGTTAATTTCTGAAATTGCAACATTCGCTCTAGCTAATTCTTGTCCGGCAACTGCCACAGTAGCATTTAATTGATTAATTCGTGAGTCACCCTGTTCTTTTCTTGCTCTTGATGCAGTAATATATGAACTAGAAAATGCTATTCTTGATTGAACTTCGTTTGCATAAGCTTGGACAGTTGAGTTAAATCCATTAGCTTGCGATAAATAACCATTAGCAGTATCCATGTAAGACCTAGATGCAGCAAGCTTACCATTCCAATTTTGAGCCTTAGCTGAAATCCAACTAAAACGACTAGATACCTCTGATGAAAAAGCATTGACTTCTTTTATTAAAGTATCACAAAGCGTTGTCCANTCTTTNATATAAGCATCAGCTATTTTTAAATCAGCGTTTACAGCATCTATAGTAGACCTAGCTTGTTGCATACGAGCATTTGCTAAATCAATATCTTCATTTGTTAAATCACTATCTATGTCTGATAGATTAGCAACTAAGTCATAATTAGCATTTGGAAAATCTCCATTAATATAACTAATAGCTCTATCAACATAAGTCTTTACATTAGCCATTCCTGTTCCGGTAATATAGGTATCTTCATCTCCTAATAATGAAGGGTCTCCAACTCCATCTCTAAATTTTTGTGCAGCAGTTTCTATTGCCTCTATAGCATCTTTTATACCAGACGAAGAAGTATCAGCTAATGCTACTGCCTGTCCAATTTCAGTAACCGCTCCACTTACCTCACCAACAGCCTTGCCAATTTCTCCAGCCATATTTGATAAAGCAGTTACAGAAGAACCAGCTTGAGTTTTCATAGCTGTTAAGGCAATTACAATATTGTTAGAACCAGAAGTTGGGTCTGAACCTAATACTGTTTCTGCATCAACTAAGTTTGCATCTATTGCATTGTAAGCTGTTTCTGCATTCCCTAAAATATCAAAAGCATCAGTACCACTACTAGGACTGTTATTATCTATTAAATTTTGAGCGTTTAACATCGCATCTCTTACAACTTGAAATCTTTTATTTGTGTTATCCCATAGCTCTGTAGTATCATCAATATCAGCTATATCTGTATAATAGTTATCTACTTTAGTTTTTGCAGTATCAATTATTTCATCAGCTTTGTTTAATTCAGTTGATATAGCACCAATAGCAGTTGTATCAAGTGCGGAAACTGTATTCATGTTACCCATTACATTTTGCAAGGATTTTACAGAAGCATAGAGTGGCACTAGATATTCATATTCATCTGGAAAATTTGATATAGCTGAATCGCTATAAGCTACTGTAGGATTGTTTACTTCTAAATACTTACAACTACCCGAAGCTGGCAAAGCATTTAACTTATTATTATAAATATAGTATACGGGGTCTGTCGTTGTTGCTGCGTTCATATCTGCACTATCTGAGGCTCTACCTCTTAGTGAAGCTGGTATTTGCCTACAGGGTTGCTCTATGGTACCATCATTTCTTGTAACCATCAATACTTGAGCAGAATCTAATGTTTCAGCTTCGCTTCCAACTGCTGTACTGGTAAACGTATCCTCAGTTGCACAAAACATTTTAAGTCTTACTGGCATAGAATTAATAACTTCCATAGCACCATCACTTAAAAACTGCGTTAATTCTGTTTGAGTAGGAGCACTACTACCATCTATACTAAGACTTGTTAACCCTTCTACTTGTGCTTCAAATGTTGCCATTATTTAGCTCTCCTAACCTTTCTTGCTACCGCTTTACTATATTTAGCCTTACCTTTTCCTTTTGCAGAAGCTGCCCTTTTCTTTCTATTGGTAGCAGCCTTTTGACTTTTTGTTAAACTTTTTCTAACTGATTCTGGTAAATAACGACCTCTTTTCTTTTTAGGTTTTTTCTTATCACCCTTACTTACATAATCCCACTTTTGTTTAGACCATTTAGATAATTTATTTTTAGATGATTTTTTACCAGAGTATGTACCACCCATATCTTTGTAATACTTTACTGCAAGTTGCATAGCTCTAGCAGAATGCTTACCACCCATCTTTGCTTTAGCTTTTGCCTTAGCTCTTGCCCACTTTGCTGGGTCTCTTTTCTTTGCGGTTGCCATTACTTTTTCTTTTTTGCAGATGCGTGTTTCATTTGGACTTTAAAGTTTGCCATTAAACTCGCACCTCTATGTGGTTTAAATTTACCACTATGCTTCATAAGTTTATAGCTACTTCCAGATTTCATCCAATGATANCCAGCCGGAGCTTTTACTTTTTTATTCATTTCTTTTTCTTCTTAGCTTTATTTCTTTTACTTATTGCCGCTGCCTTTTTTCTTGCATCAGCCTTTGAACTTGCTCCCCAAGCTCTTAAAGACAATAATAGCCTTGTCGGCTTTCCATTTTTTCTTTCTGCTCCGGGCATATTACCCATGCGAGCAAGAAAGCTAGCTCTTCTAGGATTGTCTCCAGACTTTACAGGAGCTTTTAATGTACCGCCAGTTTGTTTTTTATAACTAGCTCTACCTTTTGCATTTAAACCACCTTTTGGATTTTTCCCAGCTTTACGTTGCCAAGCCGGTGATTTCTTACGTGATGATTTTGATTTACGAGGCATTTCTTATTTGATTCATTTTTTTTATGCTATCATCCATTGATAAAGTAGAAAATTCAATATCTGTTCTTTTTCCTATTTCGCTTCTCATAAACATAGTATTAGTAAATTTACGAACAAATGCTTTTTTACCACAAGACCTACAGTAAAACCATTTCTCTTTATTAGGCTGATTACAATGTTGACAGTTTTCCATATATTCCTTTTTGAATTTGGGGGCTACCCTTTATACGATAACCCCCATAGTTTCAAGAACTATTATCTTTATTTATTAAGATTAAGCAAATGGTGTAGCGACAGTACCAGACGCATATACAGTTGCCTGTATTTGCCACATTTTGTCACTAAGACCAAGTAGCTCTACTACAGCAGAAACTCCTGTTGTTGTGCCATTCATTGAGAACACATCATCATCNNCTTCATCTGGTGCAAAAACCTTGTGCTGTGCAGCAGTACCATCAGCAGAATCTAGCATAAGAGCATATCCACTTAATAAGGTAGTTGTTGCATCACAGGTAATTGAGTGAGAATTACTTGTTACTGCTCCAAAGATAATTTTTATCTTCGCTCCAATCGTTGGTGCTGGAAGCGTTACCGCACAGCCATCAACTTTTGTTACAAGATAAGCGTGTCCATCAACTGCTGAAAAATTAGCAGTTTTTGCAGACATTTTGTAAACCTCTGGAACTTTACCATAGTTATTACTGTTAACATTTGAACTATCACTTCTCATCATTAAGCTCCTTCAAAGTTAAACAACGCATGAGTTTCTGGTAAAGATATTTCAAGACCAGCTTCCGTTAAGATTAAGTCTTTACGTAAATCNTCATCAGCACTCTGTACGTTTGTTGTAATTGCAGTATCACGATTAATACCATTACCAACTAATGGTCTGTAAGAAACGTGCTCAAGGTCAACCATCGCCATAAAAGTAGAAGCAAGTCCTCTGAACAAAGGTTCTTTAACAAGTGTTAAATCACCATGAACAGTATCAATCTTCATTACCTTATGACCAAAGCTACCCTGTGCTCTTTCAAGCATATATTGAGCTTGTGTACTTACAGTAGAATTATCAATAAAACCATTGTTACCCATTTTGTTGAATAATGAAATTACTGGTAANGAACACAAAGCAAGCTTTGATGCACTACCACCACGAGCTGGGTCAAACACAACTTCAAAATCACCAAGTAAATTATCGTAAGTCATGCTACCAGCAGCGATTGATTTGTGATATGCAGCTCCTTCAACGTATGAAAGCTTTGTTGAGTCTGTTACAGGGGCAGCACCTTCAGCGATAATATGACCGACAATACCTTCGGTATATTGAACACCACCAACACTAGCACGCTGACCAAACAACATAGCTCTTTCAATATCAACTTTATGTTCACGTAATTTAAGATTCCAGATTCTATCCCATTCATCAGCATAACCACGATAAACTGTAGCTCTGGCTGTGTTTGTCATTTCACAAGCTGTTTTAAATATTTGAGTAAACCCAAAGTCATTATCTAATTCTTGTGAAAAAACATCTGGAGCACCTGTACCTTCACCATAAGCAGTACCAATTACTTGAGCATTTACTGCTGTACCGGAACCATCAANNNNTACAGCACTTGTGCTATTTTCTCTTAACCANCGAACTTNTATTTCGGTAGCAGAGTTTACTGCTGTNATAACACAAGTTGCAGCGTTTGTTCCTTCACCCATTCCAGAAATTGTTGATGATACCATTATAACCATACCCTTTATCAACCAAGGTGAAGAAGAAATTGTCATTGTGTCAGTTGTATCTTCTGCTATTGCACCAAGGTTGCTTGAAATGGTAAAGGTTCTATCCGTCATTGAAACCTTAGTTCTGTCCTCTAAAAATCTAAATTGAGAGTCAGAGGTTGGAACTTTTCCTACTTGCGACAAGTATACGAAAAATGGAGATTCTTCTGGAGCTAATTCAGCAATTCTATCACTAAAGTCAAATAAACGACGTGATGGGATAGTATTGTCAATAACTGCACCCGGAGTACCAAATTTCACCTGTCCACTATTATAAGTAGCCATTTTTATTCTCCTAGTTTATTTATAGAACTTTACTACGTGCTCCAGCTTTGACTACGGAATCCCACATCGCATCTAAATCATTTTTTACTTTAGGTGCTTGACCTTGTAGGACTCCAGCAGAGCGAGGAGCTTCTTGTGCAGCCTTAACTGCACTTATAGTATCCGTGTTTTGATTTGTTCCCTTGACATCACGATACAGTTTTACAAGATTTCCCATACCAACAGCTTCTTTTGGTTGTGTTGTAAATTGTAGAAAATCTTTTATTTCTGGGTCTGACATCTTGTAAGTATTTCTTAACTCATTAACAGTATTATTTAAATGCAGTTGTGTTTGCATTTCTTGTTGTTGTTGAGCAATTTTTTTACTTACTATTTGATTTGCCATGTTTTCTATTTTATTTTGTACATGACGATTAGATGCAGAACCATCTTCTGTAAACGCTTCCCAAGGATTAAATTCGTCTTTACCTATACCGGGAGTTGATTGTGGTGTATCAGCGGGATTTTGTGCAATTCCATCTTGTAGTTTCTGAACTAAATCTGGTCGAGACTCTAAAAGATTAACCAATGGCTCATATTTTTTCAACCCTTTTAATTCCGCTTGACTGCGGTCATACATAGATTGAAACTTTCTAGCTTCTGATTCCTCTGTTAAAGGCTGTTCCTGTGTTTGTTCAGCGACAGATGGTTGCCCATGCTGCCCCAAAACTTCTTGCTCCGCTAATATCATTTCATCTCCATTCGTTTGAGCTTCGACATTAGCCTCATTGTTTTGTAACGCTTCCATACTTACTCCTTTTAAGATGTCTGTGTTGGTCTTTGAGCAGAACTAACAGCCTTATCAGCCTCTCGGTTGATTCGGTTTGCTAATTTCTCTACCTCAAGCTTCACCTCTGTTTCAAGTTTATTACGTTGTACTCTTCTATCCGCCTTAGAGTCAGAATTAACTTCGGAAAGTCTTGATTTAAACTTCTCGACTTCAACTCTTTTTCTATCTTGAATAGACTCTCTTGTGGCTGTTTGCAAGTCTCCTTGCAAATTCTTTATTTGACTTCCAAGTGCCTGTATCTGTTGTTGCATTTTTTCTCTTTCATCTGTTCTTCTCATAACACCTTCTTTGTCAAAAATTTCTGGATTCTTTTTAAGAACCTCAAATCTATCAATAATTCCTAATTGAAAAGCCTCTAAGTATACACTTAGTTCTGCCCATTTATTTGTAGGCATAGTAGAGCCGGGTTCAATTCTAATATCATGTTGCTCTATATTGTACTTTTCTTTTTTAATATCTACTACTGCACCAGAAACATCAGTATAAAAATTTACCATTACCTCTGTTAAGTCATTGTTTGGCTGTGCCAATCTAAACATTTTTTTATAGGTATAGTGACCTTTCGATAAATTATAAATTACCTTACCAAGTCTATTTATAGAAAATTCAATATCTCGCAATTTAGACTTAGGTCTTTCACTTCCTTGAGCAATCATCCTTTCAGTTCCTCGAACTGTATCTGGTGCTTTATCAGTAAATCCGTGCATCATTTCTGGTAAACCAAATATAAAATCAATATAAAATTCACATTGTTGTATTAACCTATAAAACTCTCCGGCAAGGGGAGAGGGTTGCGGATAATGTGGTTCACCTTGCGATGAGTCTACTTCAATAACAGCATTTGGATTTGCCCAATCTTGTTCTAGTTGAGAAATATCATCAACGCTTCCTAGAGGAACCAATAGCTTTAACCCAGCAGATGCTTGAGCGTGAGACAAAGCAAGCGACCAAAGTTTATTTAACAACCTTTGCATTGGTCTTGCTCTTGAAATATCAGACTTTGGATAAGGTGTTCCTGTCCAAACATTTGGCAAAGGAACAATCGGATATATGTCTGTATTTAAAATAGTTTCATATAATATAACCTCACCAATAGAAGCACAAACTTTTACTCTTGTTTGGAACACCTGTTGAACATCTACTAAGCCAGCTTCTAATATATCAACATTGTCTACACTAAACTTATTAAATTCATCTTCTGATAAAACCATTTCATCGTTTGTTTGCTGACTTACTACAATATAAAATGGAACTTTTACTTTGTAAAATCTTTCTAATATTCTATAATCTTTTGTCTGTACATAATCTTTGTCTTTAACTTCGGCTGGAGTAAAAACTTTATTTGAATTTTTATTTTGAGAAGCTGGATAATCTCTATCATAATTATCAGAGTGTTCAGAAATACTATGAATTAAGCCTTCAATAATTTCTCCTGTTTCTGGGTCTTGCTGGTCTCCTAGCTCTGGATAAAGATTTAAGACTTGTTCACCTGTTAAAACAGTAGATAGAATAATACCATCTGCATCATCTGCCCATCTATTTCTTGATGAAGGCGATATATAAACTCTAAAAGGGTCAACATAAGTAAACTTAATGTCTCCCTTACCAAAATCAGACTCTCTATCAGTATACGCATAAAGATACCCTAACCCTGTTGTAGCATAATCATGTATTGCTTGTTTCATTTGTGAATCACCATCAGATATTTGCCATATATATCCAACGATTGTTCTCCATACAGATGCTACTTTGACATCTGAATCTTCTCTAGGTGTAATTGTAAACGCTGGTGGTCTCGATGTTAGAACTGCCTTAAACTTTTCAACAGCAGCAGAGACCCTATCCATAGGCACATCTGCTTGATTACGAGATTGCAACTCATCTGATTCATCTGTTGTAAAGTGATTGCCTAAATAAAAATCAATATCTTTACGAGCTTCTTCATCCCAATCTGCTCTAGCATCACTCCATTCCCTATATAGCTGTTCATTATAATCAGCTCTAGGGTCTTTTTGCATTTTTTCTGGCATTATCTATTCATCATCTGTAATAGCTGTAATGGATATTGTTCATTTGACATTTCTATTCTTTCTGGTTGTACCTGTTCTCCAGATTGCCTTGCAAGCATCAAAGCCATTTGTATCATCTCTGGAGTAATTTGAACATTTGAACTGTCTCTCGGCATAAATCCTCCAGCACCAAACATAGGATTGCCAGCATACATAGAAGGGTTTGCCATTCTTTCGTCAATCATTAGNGGGTCATCATCAACATTACCACCTTCTTGATAGTTGTTTACATATCCACCATCTTTCATATAACCCATGCGATTTCTAACCATTTCTGGTAATTTAGATAAACCCGGATTATTGCTAGGTATTTCTTTTAAATCTTTTTTCATTCCTCCGTGTTCATAGCCAAGCATCGCAGTAGGACTACCACCTTTTGGTCTTTTCATAGACATCCCTCTAGCAGTTACATAACCACCTCTAGCAAAATTTTTCATATTCTCTAATTGAGAAGCTGCGATTAAACTATCAATACTTTCGTGAGCTTTTGGCTTTTGATTAAGAGCCATCATAAAACCCATTCCATATTTATTTACAGTTTTTGGTGGCATAATAGCCTCATCAGCACCGACCATTATTGGCATTACTTTACCGCCACCCTTATAGCCTTGCATTGGTTTTACTTTACCACCACCCATATATTTTTTCATTTCATTTTTGTACATAGCGTCTATTATCTCTTTATTTGCGATTGCTGAATCTCTGTTAATAACAAAGGAACCATTCGGAACTCCTTTCAAAACTATTGTATCCGATGATGCCATTAATCTTTTATTTCTATATGAACTAAATCATCAAAGCCATTATCTTTTACATCTCCATCACTATCCCAATCTCCACCCCATCGAACTGGAACATTAAGCTGTTTAGCGATACCTCTTATCATCCCACCCATGTAATGAAAGCCATCTCTATTTTTCCAATCTATTGGATAAGGTGCTAGGTCTACAGCTTTACCTTCCATGTGCTTTGAATACTTTACTTTACTTAAACCTTGNTTTAAAAGCTCTTCCTGTCTTTCACTCGACCTTACACCCTCAATAATTGTAACATCCATAATCTTAATTAACTCATTAAGGACGCTTACTAATCTAGCATCTACACCCTTTAAGCGTTCTTTAGACTTTTTTCCGAATCTAAACATTGTATTAATTATACATAATATTATATCATCTTAACAATACTAAATTAAAATTTTGCTCCAGTCATCCAATTATAGGTTTTTTTAAACTTTCTATAGACTTGACTTTCTTTTGTATCTACCATCTTATCTTTTTTAGTTTTTTGAGACTTAGGTGGTTTGGCAAAGTAGTCTGCATAATATAAACCATCTAATAAGTCATCGTGTTTTGGCTTAGGATGTTCAAAAAATTCATCTACGATTTCTGTCATGTGCCTGTATATGTACAGTTTTTTAGAATTAACAATTTGACCAAGTGCTGTTTCAAGTCTATCTTCTTTTTTTATTCTAGCTGGTGGTTTTACCCCTTTAAATATTCCGGGCATTAATCTTTTTTCTTTTACAGACATTCGAGTTACCATATCCCTTACCATCTCTTGTGCCGCAACTGTTTCGATTGTCACTCTTCTTACTGGCGAGTATTTCTTTGCATACTTAATAATTTTTGATGGAATATCAAATGCCGGGATTCTTTCTCTAAAGTAATCTAAAATATATCTGTTTTTGTTTGCATCAATCCCCATAACTAAAATAACTTGATANTCAGAAGTTTCACTTGCGGTAGCAGCCAAATCAACTCCAATATACACATTGATAGGAATTGCATCTTCACCCTCTATGATGTAAGGCATATTGCCTTGAGTTTTAAAAACACCATTGTAATATTGTATTCTATCTATTTTAAATGCAGCATTACTTACGTCACGTGCATCATTCATATACTCCTGTGCAAACTTATTGACTAAGCCAGCCTCAATAAACTCTCTTTTCTTGGANTCTAATTTTTTAGTAGAAAACTGAGATTCCCACAAGGGTTTGCCATTTTCAATCGCTCTGTAAAAGTTGACATCCCAAGGATAGGGTCTTTTTTCTTCTACTGCTTTTCTGTAACCATCATACGTCATTTGTAAATAAGAGTCAAAATGTACGATTGTACCAGATAACCATATCCAACCTTCATTACCCGGAGTTTCTTCTAGTGCTGGGTATACTGTGGATACAATCCATTTTTTTATATCAGCTCTGCGTTCTGGTGTTTTTGTATTTAACTCAGACTCAAAGTCATCAAGGACAATACCTGTATAACGAACATCTACTTCTGCACGACCCCTAAGTCTTTGAGATGTTCCTTTTGAGATAACCCTATCCCCTTTTGTTGTAACAATATCCTTTTCTGTCCATCGCTTACCAACTGTTCCTCCATCCATATTACCAAAATAATATTTTATCATCTTATTGTTTTCAAAATGAGACCTTAAATATTTTAAATGGTCAATAGATTGACTTTGTTCTTCTGATACCCAAGCAATAAAATGTTGACTATCATCTTTTGCAAAACAAAGCTTGTGCATGATTGCTGCTTTAGCGATAACAGACTTCCCATGACCTCTGGGTATGATATTGCATATACGAGCACCGGGTTTAGTATCAATCATTTTTTTAGCCATTTCGTAATGAAAGGGTGCTGATTGTGATTTGTTTAAAAAATCTTTAGGCAAAAACGCTCTGCCAAAATAAATTAAATCATTAAATGAGTTTTGAAGAACGAGGTCTCTACGCTTCATTTCACTTGGACTAGGGTTTATATTAAAATCACTCAAGCTTCACCTGTAACTTGACTAAATATATCGAAATCCCCTATTATTAAAATTCTATCTTTTAAATCAAATTCGCTATTACATATCTTACAAACCCAACCTTGAAGATTATCGTCTGAATTTAAAACTGGTATTTTGTTCATTATGTCAAAAGCAATAAGCTCACAATCACAAGCCGGACAATGAGACACTCCGTATATTAATTGTTCTACTTCTTCAATTTTAGCAACTCGTATTGGAATCAATATGCTAGTTTTCCTCTCCACTTGGAAGAACTCCTGTCTTGAACGCATTTAACTTTTCTTTACTGAAACCAGTAAACTCTTGTATCAATGCAACAGACTCGGATTTTTTATCTGTATTTAACAAACCAGATATTTTCATAAGCGTTTCTATCGCCCTCAACTTATCAGAATCTTTAGCATCTATCTTCTCTATCACTTGTTTTGTTTGTTCTAACAAATATGTTTTTGTTATTCCACTATCACTTAGTAATACTTCTATTTCTTTATCAATCAACTTCTTTACCTTTTCACTTTTTAATAATACTTGTATTCTTTGTTTTGCATAAAGCTCACTTGTACATTTTGGATATGCTTTCTTGTATGCTTCTAATGGTTCGATACCAGAAGCGATATATTTTGCAAATATTCTTTTTTGAGTTGACAAGGAACCATCGAGCGTTTTTTGATACCATGATACTTTACCAAATCTCCATATATCTTTTACTGGCTCTCCACCAAAAAATTTTGTTTTATTGCAATTAACCATTCCCAGTAAGGTTCTAATATACTGGCTTCCGTCTTTATTAAGCTTATCAATATAACCACGCTTAATAACCATAGTAACTTTACCATCATCCGATTTAATCCAATCACCTTTTTGTGCAGTTCTCCAATCTTCGTGTAGTTTTTTCTCTGGATTGTGTTTATAAAACTCTTCTTCGTTTTTGTATAGGACATATTGCTCTCCCTTTATGGTTCGCTTATACATAAACCACTAACACCGAATCTTGCCAACCCCCGGCACATCATCACCAAACCTCTGTTCGTACAATAAATCACCATCGGTCAGTATCTCAAATTCTTCTAGGCACCGCCCCCTTGACACCAACTCCATTATTTTGGCTACGCAATCCTTATCTGGATTTAATATGTCAGACAACCTTATCTCTTCTGATAACCTTTTTATTTCATTTAGGTGAGTAAAGGTATCATCGTTCTTATATGTTTTGCTCATAGATTAATTTAGCCTAAAAGCTTTTAAATGTAAAATGATTTATAATAAAACTCTATTTTAGAGATTAGAGATTTTAAAACTCTACAATTAGAGAAATGACGTAGTAATATAGTATTTACTATATTATATAATATAGTACCCGGTAAGTTATAATATAGTAGTATAGTATTAACTATATTATATATAACTAAGTTATATAAAATAGTATACAGGTAAAATCAATACAACAGAAAAATTCAAAAAATTTAAAAAAAATATTTTAGTATGTGTGTCTTTCTTTTATTTTGTAGTGGTACTCCCCCCTTNCGGATTTGGGTTGTAAAAGTTGAATTGAAAAAATCGTTTTNGTCTAGGTAGGTTAAAAAAGCTNTATCAAGTAAGTACANTNTAATTAAGTAGATAGGTAACTATTTGGATATGTCAAAAAATAGTATTAAACTTAATCAAGTTTTTTGAAAATTTGTTACTTGATATCACGTGAACTAGTCCATTTAATGCGTGTAATAATGGAGGGTATCAGACCGGTTTATGCAGTACATAAATTGGAGTTCTAAACATTAATCAATAATAAAAAAGAGGTATAGTAATATGAATATGTTTAACAAAATAAAAGAGTCAATTTCAAATAAATCAATTCATGATTTTATGAAATTTGCTGAGCCAAAGGATGTATGTATTATCTGTAAAAAAGAGTATCCTCCAAGTTCATTCAACAGAGGATGTTCCAATAAAATATGCCATGAATGTTTTGATAATTTGGCTGAGTGTGTTAGTTGTGGTAAACGTTCAGTCAATCTTAACAAACATGGTATTTGTAAACGATGTTTACATGATACTGCTTATGTTAACAGCTATGGACATAAACCTAGACCAATGTTTCACCGGGTTTATAAAGATGAAGTTATCTGCACCGATATACAAGGAAAATACTTGCATTTTGGNGTAGAACTGGAGACAGATGCTCANGGATATATAAAAGGTAATTCCCTCGCTTCATTTGTTCGTTTAATCTCTAAAGGATTAAGCGGTCGGGAATGCTTGCTATATGTCAAAGAGGATTCAACGTGTTATTATGAATTTGTAAGTCATCCTTTTTCATGGAAATATTTAAACACTTTTGGNAAAGATATTTTCCAAACATTGTTTAAAGCTTTGAGACAGGATAATTATNNCGGACATANNGGAGANGANTGCGGAATGCACGTTCATGTATCTAAAAAAGCGGTTAAACGTACATCATTAATGAAAATATTATCCTTAATGTATAATCCGGATAATTACCATTTCATTTTAGATGTTTCTCAACGGACAGATGAAAGGTTGAACGAATGGGCATCACCGAAATTATCTAGACATTTTCTATATGATTTAAATGGAGGTAATCCATATAGCTATTTAGCAAGGTTATCTTATGCTAATGAAAGTAGCGAAATAGATAGTCATATAGGACGCTCGGTTGCTGTTAATCTACTGCCTAAAAATACGATAGAGTTTAGATTATTTAGAGGAACACTTAATTACAATTCTTTTATCAAGAATTTAGAATTTGTAAAAAGTGTCATTGATTGGTCTAATATCGTTTCATGGAATACAGCCAGATATAACGGCTTAACATCATATCTTAAATTCTTAAAAGAAAATCAGAATAATTATACAGA
>FUFK010040256.1_pt1 | contig 42967 bp, 76 predicted proteins | sample 1021851 | NCBI WGS metagenome assembly FUFK01 (sample SAMEA51879418, study PRJEB19060) | metagenome
TCTATTTTGTCAAAACATTACGAAATAGAAATTGTAGATCCGAAATATACTAATAATAAAATAAAAAAGGATANTGATGCAGTCATCGTATGTGTGTCTACGCCACAGGGCATCGGCGGTGTATGTGATATGCGTAATGTATANGAAGTNGTNCGTGCTTGTCCCGATGTACCCATTTTAATAAAAAGCACCGTCTCTTTAGAGGGTTGGAGACACTGCAAAAAAACCTATGAAAAACGAATGGCTTTTTCACCTGAGTTTCTTCGAGAAAAGACCAGTTTTGAAGATGTAAAAAATTGTGAACATGTACTNATTGGCGGAGATGAAATACCGTTTTGGACAGAAATTTTTCAACAGATATATTCTGCACCTTATGTGGAAGTGTTTGAGCCAGANGAATTAATTTTAGGTAAATATTTTAGAAACAGTTTTTTAGCTTTGAAGGTGTCATTCTTTAATCAAGTTTATGATTTATGCACCGCATCAGGCATAGACTATGATCAAGTCAGAAGAGCAATCACAGGTGATCCACGCATCGGTAAGTCACATAGTCTAGTAACNAAGGAGCGTGGTTTTGGAGGTAGTTGTTTTACTAAAGACATTAACGCTATCTACGCTTCAGCTTTGTATTTTTCTACAAAATTAAGTATCATTGAGGAAACTATTAAATACAACAATACAATAAGAAATGAAAATAATAAGAAGTGATACTTCTTTTACAATCACTGACTTCAAATTGAACCCTAAATACACTTATCGCTCATACACACGCAACGATAATAACGGTCCACGCACATACAATGTTGACGATAAAAAAGTGCCAAGCGTTACGACTATAATATCTGGCACTCAANCAAAAGAAAAAAGTGAAGCTTTAGATAAATGGCGTGAACGAGTAGGCTATCAAGAGGCAGCTCTTATTACATCTCAGGCTGCTCGTCGTGGCACAGAAATGCATTATGTGTTAGAGCAATACATGTCAGGTCAAGGTTATTTAAATTTAAGTGATGATGGGTCTTTACCCAGAATGATGGCACACACCATTATTGAAAATTTAGAAAAATTATCGGAGGTATATGGCACCGAAATAAATTTAGCTTATGATGATCGTTGGGCAGGTTCTACCGATTTAGTTTGTGTATATGATGGCAAACCAACCATTGCAGATTTTAAACAGTCCAATAGACCAAAAAGAGAAGAGTGGATTGAAGATTACTTTTATCAGATTGCTGCTTACTCACTTGCACATAAAAAACAATATGGTGAAATTACCCAAGGCATGATTTTGGTTTGCACTAAAGATCTAGTTTTTCAAAAATTTATGATGAATGAGGAAATGTTGTCCGAATACGAAGAAAAATGGTTTGCAAAAGTTGAAGACTATCATAAAGGCATCAAATAAGCCCATACAGAGGTTTTGTTAGTTTTTGAACTCAATGTATCAAGTGTAGTCTTAAAACGCCGATATAAGCCTCTGAGAGCCCTGTTTTCCTTACAAAAAGTCTAATATTTCTTCACCAAGCGTTTTTGCACTAATTTGAATTTTATTTTGTAAACTTTTTAAAATATATTCATCGATAGTATTTCTAGCCACGATATCTACATACAAAACACTACCTGTTTGACCCGCTCGATGTGCACGATCTTCAGATTGTTGCCTTTCTTCTAAATTAAAAGAATTACTAAAATAAATCACCGTGTTTGCCTCAGTCAAGTTTAATCCAAAACCTGCCGATTGTGGATTGCCGACAAAAAATCTTACCTTATTATCGTTTTGAAATGATTGTATGATGCCAGGTCTTTTTACAGTATCGGTGTCCCCATAAAAAGCGACAGTGCTATCGGTGCCATATTTTGTTTTTAAAGTTTCAATGATGTTTTCTAACGTTCTAATGTAATGAGACCAAATTATTATTTTGCCACTGGTTTCTTCTATGACATTTAGTAACTCATTTAACTTTGCAGAGGGTAGGTCTTTAACTTCACCCGTATCCGATTTATAAAACCCACTGGTCAACTGCATCAGTTTAATTATCTCAGCGAGTTTATTATTATAGGTAACTGTATCATCCTTGATTACAGTTCTTGCATGATCCTTGAGTTCTTTGTAAGCCTCAGCTTGGTCAGACAGTAAATTGACATATCGTCTTGTGTAAACTTTAGGTTTCAAGTCCAAACAATCTTTCTTCAAGGTGCGATACGAGTGCTCTTTTACTTTTGTTTCAAGACCTTCTAGATTTATGTAGCTTACAGGTATAGATACCCTTCGACCTGAAGTATTTGTAATATCACGCATTACGCAGTGTTTAGCACGAAATACAAAAAAGTTATCTGTTCCAAGAATACCTTTTTGTAGAAACTGAAATTGTGAAAATAAATCCAGTGGTGATTTGGTAATCGGTGAACCTGTTAAGATCCTTCTGTAAGTAACTTTGTCACCTAACTTCATTAAGGACTTTGTGCGTTTCGCTGTACGATTTTTTATAGTGGTAGACTCATCGACAATCATCATAGTTTTTTTGCCATAATAATCTAAGATTTTACTGAGAAAAGAGACACCTGATTTATGACTAAAAGCCTCTACATTCATCAATAGAAAATTAAGTTTACCCTCATCAAAGGCAAAGTGTTTATCAATCTTATAAGTAAAAATGTGCGTCTCACTAGGACAATGCGTATGTATCTCATCTTTCCAATTTTGGTAAACTGAGTTTGGTGCTATGACCACGCATAAAGATATCTCACCTAGTTGATACAAGTAAGCAGCGTTATCAATGCTGACTTTTGTCTTACCTGTCCCCATCTCCATTAAATAGGCAAACACTTTTTTTTCAGCTCCTTGAATCAAAGCTTGACGCTGATGTTCAAAGGGTTTTGTTTTATACTCGTACATAGTTGTAGTATTTTACAATCCGACTATTGACATTGCAAGAAAATAAGAATACTGTTTAGTTTCTATAAATAAATATAGGAGGGTCCTATGGATCTTGAAGCACTGTCCACAGTAGTTGTGGACACAGAAGCGGCAAAAGGTATTGCCGAAGAGTGCAACAAGTTGATAGAGACTCAGAAAGAAGTAGCAAACATGGAAGAGCAATTAAAAAAGCTTAAGGAAACAGAGCGAAACCTTTCTGAACAATCTATCCCAAACTTGATGCGTGAAGCAGGTATTAAGGAATTAAAACTTGATGATGGCACTGCCATCTCAGTGAAACCTTATTATTCTGCAAGTATTTCTAAAGCAAAAGAAAAAGAGGCATTCGAATGGATGCGTCAAAACGGCTTTGGAGATTTGATTAAAAACAAAGTGGAGTTGCAATTTGGAAAAGCTGAAGATGAGTTGGCAAATCAACTCGTTGAAGAGCTTAAATCCAAAGGCCACAATGTTTCGCAGAAAATGAAAATAGAACCGATGACACTAAAAGCGTTTATTCGAGAACAAATCGAAGAAGGTCATGAAGTGCCTGCGGATTTATTGGGAGTTTATGTTGGAAACAGAACCACGATTAAACAAAAATAGGAGAAAGTAAAATGTCGAATGACACAAAAGTTGCAAAGAAAAAGAGCACAAATGTAAGTACAAACACTCTTAGTGATTTGGAATCATTTGCTGGTCAAGGTACAGAAAACATTGGTGCCCGTGATGTTAAGTTACCTATCATTAAAGTTTTATCTACAACTACACCAAATCTAGATGAGATTGAGGAGCAGTATGGAGCTAAACCTGGCGATATCTTAAATGAGGTTACAGGCTCTTTTTGGAACGGCAAAAAAGGTATGCTTGTGGCTCCTTGCCATTATGTAAATACCTTTATTGAATGGGCGGACCGAGGTTCAAGCGAATCTACGGGAGCACCTATTCAAATCCACAGAGATGCAGCTATTATGCAACAAACTAATAGAGCAGATGACGGTAAAGATAGACTTGAAAACGGTCACTATGTGGAAGACACAGCTAATCACTTTGTTTATATTTTAGACGATGAGTACAACGCAGTGGAAACAGCTTTAATTACCATGAAGTCTACTCAAAAGAAGAAGTCTAGAGTATGGAATACAATGATGATGTCGAAAAAACTTAAGGGTTCAAAAGGATTTTTTGTACCACCAACATGGGCGACCGTGTATCGTCTAACCACTGTCAAAGAGACAAACTCTAAAGGTCAATGGTATGGGTGGAGCATAACTTTTGATCGTTTTTTAGACAAACCTACCGATGAGGTAACATTACAATCAACTATGGCATTTTCTGATAGCAGTAAGAAGCTAGATTTGATGAGTAAAGTTGATTACTCAGAGGGAGAGCCAAAAGCTCCTAACAATACGCAGCCACCAAAAACTGATGGTGAGATGGACGGTCATAACATTCCATTCTAAAAATGCACAAAGAATTATTTCAACTTTTTCAAGGTGATGATTCTTGTTATCTCAAGTCCTCACTCACGGGTGAGGACGATGATAGGGGTAAAAAAGGTGCAGACTATGTAACCGTAAAAGAAACACTGACCGCCAAACATTGGAAAGAACACCTTGATGGCAAAATGCGTATAGGCATAAGACCTGAAATCGGTGAGCAGTGCCTTTGGGGTTGTATAGACGTATCGANCCANATAATTACAAAGATTATAACCAAAAAAAATATGTAGAGATTATTAGAAACTATAAATTACCATTCGTACCGGTTAAATCTAAATCTGGTGGTCTGCACATATTTGTTTTCTTNACAGAACTTGCAGATGTCACGCAGGTGCAAAAAAAACTTAATCAAATAAACCAACAGTATTTTTTGTCGAATGAAGTCTTTCCTATGAACAAAGCAGTTAACATGCCTTACTTTGATGCCAATAGAACTAAAGAGTTTGCGTTTGATGAGATGAATAACCCTGTTATGGTGGGGGGCTTTTTAGATATTGCAGAGACTCGAAAAATTGCACCCAAAGATTTCTATAAGTTTCAAGTGCAAGAATACGAAGCGGAGTCTGAATGGGGACATTATCCACCGTGTGTTCAAAAATTAATACAAGAGGGTTGGTCAGGTAACAATCGTAATAATTATTTATTTAATGTGCTTGTTTTAGAGATGAAAAAAACAAATTCATTGACAGTAAAAAATTTAGAAGAGATAGGACACACTCGTAATGCAGAGATATTTGCAACACCGTTACCAAGGGGTGAGGTATCATCGTTGTGTAAATCAGTTCACAAACAAGGTTACGAATTTCAGTGCCCACCGAAACATCCAGAGTTTCAACCGATCTGTAATAAAGAATTATGTAAGACGAGACGACTTGGTATTGGTGAAGCGATACCAGAAATTATCGATGCTTTTGAAAATATTACTTACATACAAGACACAAAAAATGTTTGGTATGAGTTTGATTTTAAAGGACAACATGTTATTGTTACACCTGAAGATATGAAAGATGAAAAGTCTTTTAGAGTGAAACTTTTAAAACATCGACTCTATTGGATGACTTTACCAAAACCACCGAAAGGGCCATCCCCTTTTGAGCTTTTGATGAAAGGCATTGTCGAGAAAGCCGAAGAAAATAAAGAACACACTTACGAAGACACCCTAGAAGAGGAACGATACAAAGTGTTAAAAGATTTCTTTGAGTCGCATGTTGAACAAGATAAGTTCACAAAATTAAAAGACGGTTATGTCGTCTTAGATTCCAAAACAAACATTTGTTATTTTAAAAAGATAACACTATCTAACTTTCTAAAGAAAAAAGCACACGGTGTATTTAATACAACGGCTGATGCATTACGTTTATTGGGCTGTAAACGTAAGGATTATTACGAAGGTGAAAAGAATGTATGGTTTGTGGAGATGCCAGAGTTTGTCTCTCATATTGCAATAAAAAATAATAGTTTAAAAAATAAAACATTGACGGAGATAGATGATGAGTTCCATGACAAGTTCAGGCATTCAGAAACAAAAGTCGATCTACAAAAAGACCATTAAGATATTTGGTCCACCAGGCACAGGTAAAACACATACTTTGATAGAGCGTGTATTAAAAGGTTACTTAAAAAAAGGTGTGCATCCAAGAGATATCGCATTTATCTCATTTACCAACAAAGCCGTCAATACAGCAAGAGACCGAGCCTTAACAACTTTTCCACATTTTTCCGTAGATGATTTTATGAGATTTAAAACGCTACATAAGTATTGTCGTCGATACTTTAAGGAAGAAGTCTTTGATCCTAAGAATTGCATGTTGGACTATGCTATGGAGGCCAAGATTATAAAAACTTCAGACAACCGATTAGCTGATGATAATTTTACTTACAAGGACTGGTCGTTAGGTGTGTATGATAAAGCACGCAACATGTTAGAAGACCCTAAACTCGTATACAAACGAGAGACCTACAAGAAAGATAGTTTAGATGTTTTCCTGAGAAAAATTTCAACTTACGAACATTATAAGAAAGACTCGTTTATTGATTTTACAGATATGATTATGAGAGCAATTGACGAGGTTAATTTTCCCCCACTTGAGGTTTTAATACTTGATGAGGCACAAGACTTCACACCTTTACAATGGTCAGTCATTTACAAGATGGTTGATAATGTTAAGCGAGTGTATTTAGCAGGTGATGATGACCAAGGTATTTACAAGTGGAATGGTGCTGACCCTAAATACTTTACTACTTACTTCCCTGGCAGACATGTCATACTGCGTAAAACAAGAAGATTTGGTGAAGCCATACATCATTTCTCCCAGATAATTCGCCGTGGCATATTTGATAGTGTAGAAAAAGATTACGACTATCAAGATAAACAAGGCATGGTCAAACGCTATTTAAGTTTTAATGAGATACCGATTGGGGAAACACCTGGCACTTGGTACATTCTGGGTCGTGTGAATAGCACAGTAAATGAACTGCGTATGTGTGCCAAAGACGCTGGTTTATACTTTGCGAACAATAAAGGTAACAAGTCTTTTGATATGAAACAGTGGCAAGCGATTAAGTCATGGACGACTTTGAGTAAAGGTAAAAGTATTTTAAGAGATGACGCTGAGAATATGTATAAATACATTCGTGATTTGAAAGACATTGCTTTTCGTCAACCTAAGTTTTGGATGGACGAGCCGACAACTCAGGAATATACCTTTGAACATTTACAAGAATGGTGTGGTTTGGATTTGCCAGAGGAAGCCAAGCCACTACCTTGGTGGGAGATTTTACAAAGAAACTTTAAACCAGAACAAGTCAATTATTTTATACGCTTGTTGAAAAGATATGGACAAAAAAGTTTAGATCAAGAACCTAAAATAATTATTGATACAATACACTCTGTAAAAGGTGGAGAGGCAGACAATGTGGTTTTATATTCTAAAACCAATTGGCCATCCGCTTTTTCTAATAAAAACACAGAAGAACAAGCAGATGAAAAGCGTGTGTACTACACAGGTGCAACTCGTGCTCGAGACAGCTTGCATTTGCTTTCAACCGATCACCGATATAACTACCCCATGGGTGAAGATTACTTGGTTTATTTACAGGAGAAAAAGCATGGCTACTAATGGATTACAGCTAAATTTTAGTTTTAAAAAATCGATATGGACAGGCCCTAGTGAGTACAAAGATTTAAGCGCTTACGATGAGATTGCGATTGACTTAGAAACACGAGATGACGGTATTAACAATGGCATGGGTGCAGGTTGGGCTACCAAGTCAGGAGAAATTGTAGGTTTTGCAGTAGCCGTCGCTGGTTGGCAAGGTTACTTCCCTTTTGCACATTTAGGGGGCGGTAATTTAATTAAGGAGCAGGTTTGGAAATACATGCAAGATATTTGTGCACTACCGTGCCCTAAAATTTTTCACAATGCACAATATGATGTCGGTTGGCTAAAAGCCTCAGGGATCACGGTTAATGGAACAATTATAGATACCATGGTTGCAGGTGCACTTATTGATGAAAACCGCTATAGCTATGCTCTAAACAGCTTATCTAAAGATTATTTAGGTGAACTTAAAGCTGAAACAGAATTAATTGAGGCTGCACAACAACATGGCGTTGACCCAAAGGGAGAGATGTGGAAGTTACCGGCAGAACATGTAGGCTTTTATGCGGAGCAAGATGCTAGGNTAACTTACATGTTATGGCAAAGATTTAAGAGTGAAATACATAGCCAAAATTTAGAAACCATTTGGGATTTAGAGAGTAAATTATTACCAACTTTAATTGACATGAGGATGCGTGGCATTCGAGTGGATGTTGAAAAAGCAGAACGCTTACAAAAAGATTTTAGAGCCAAAGAAAAAGTTGTGCTCAAAGAGATTAAAAAATTATCAGGCGTGGATGTAGATATATGGGCAGCCAGACAAATCGGTCAGGCTTTTGATAAGTTAGGTATTGAGTACCCAAAGACTAAAAAATCAAATGAGCCAAGTTTTACACAAAATTGGTTACAAAACTCTGAGCATAAAATTAGTAAACTTATTGTGCAGGCTAGAGAAATTAACAAGTTTCAAAATACTTTCATAAATTCTATTTTAAAGTATGAGCATAATGGTCGTATTCATGGCGAGATTAAACAACTGAAAAGCGAACAAGGTGGCACTGTGAGTGGACGTCTAGCCATGTCTAATCCTAATTTACAACAGTTGCCTGCTAGATCAAAAGAATTTGGGCCTCTAATTAGGGGACTCTTCCTACCTGAAGAGGGTTGTCAATGGGGGAGCTTTGACTATTCACAACAAGAACCTAGACTGGTGGTGCACTATGCGGCTCTCGTGGATGATGGATTGTCAGGTTCTAAAGAATTGATTGAGGCTTATCAACAAGATGATGCTGATTTTCACCAAACCGTGGCAGATTTAGTAGGCATTGATCGTAAACAGGCTAAAACCATTGGACTTGGTCTTATGTATGGTATGGGTAAAAACAAATTAAGCACTATGTTAGGTGTAGACGTAGATAAGGCACATGAGCTTATCAACTTATATAATCGTAAAGTGCCTTTTGTAAAAGAATTATCTGACTTATGTATGAAAAAAGCCAACAATGAAGGGGTCATACGCACAAAATTAGGCCGTAAATGTCGTTTTGATATGTGGGAGCCTAAGGACTTCGGTATACACACACCAGAGCGATTTGAGAACGCTTCAGCTAAATACGGACAAGCCAACATAAAAAGGGCTTTTACTTATAAAGCACTTAATCGTCTCATACAAGGTAGCGCTGCTGATCAAACGAAACAAGCGGTTGTCAGTTGTGTTGAAGAAGGCTACTTACCTTTATTACAAATACATGATGAGCTTTGTTTCAACATAGATAACACAGACCAGGTGGAGCAGATAAAAAAATTGATGGAGGATTGTGTTGAATTAAAAGTGCCTAGCAAAGTCGATGTTGCTTTGGGTAAAGATTTTGGGGAGGTTGTTTGAAAACTTTACGAGTTTTATCTTTGGGTGCAGGGGTGCAAAGCACCACATTAGCTTTAATGATTGAAAAAGGTGAAATCCCTATGGTAGATGCCGCTATATTTGCTGATACAGGAGCTGAACCAAAGGCGGTTTATGATCATTTAGATTGGTTAGAGACACAACTGTCTTACCCTATACACAGGACTCAATGGAGAAGTCTTAAAAAAGATATTATATATGCAGCTTTAGGGGAAAATGACTCTTTTTCCGCACCTTTTTTTACTTTAAATTCAAAAACAGGTAAGAAAGGTATGTTAATGAGGCAATGTACCCGTGATTACAAAATTCTACCTCTGTATAGAAAATTAAAAAGGCTTATGGGTTACAGGTGGCGACAACATGTCAATAAAAAGAAGTGGCATGCAGAGGTTTTAATAGGGATTTCAAGTGATGAAATGCAACGAGTAAAAGAAAATAAATTACCTTATGCCTCAAATGTTTATCCTTTAATAGAAAAAGACATATCAAGAGCACAGTGTTTAGAATGGATGAAAAAAAACAATTATCCAGAGCCACCCAGAAGTGCTTGTACTTTTTGTCCTTACCATTCAAACAAAGAGTGGTTAGATTTAAAAAAGAATAAAGATGAGTGGGATGAAATCGTAAAAATCGATGAACTCATACGCTACGCTGACATGCAAAAAGAAAATAAAATAACTGGGCAACTATTTTTACATCAAAGTTGCACGCCGATAAGCCAAGCTAAACTTGTAAATAAGAAAAACGATTTACAATTTAGTTTTGATGACGAGTGTGAAGGCATGTGTGGTAATTAATTAACTTAAAACACTCAAGAAGATAGTAGAAAGTAAAATACTTGGATTATCATAAATAAACTCACGCATCTTTTTAACCTTACGGCGCAGTTCTTTTTTCTCTTGTTCGTCTTGTGTTTTCTCAAGAGTTTGATAAAACAGGTCATATTGATACCATAGTATTTGTTTATCATAAAACTTAATGACTCGCCTTTTGATTAAATTTTTGTAATGCGATAAAACAACTTCAGGGTCTAATTCAGCCCAATAGCATACATTTTGAAAGTCCTGGCAGTTGCTAATTATCCAATTGTGTGCTTTGAGTTTAGCGATAGAGCTTTTACGGTCACTGTAATTAATGTGGGTATCATCTAAAGCGTTGCATATGACTGAACGCCATAGTCTTTCTTCGGGCAGTAAAGTAGACTCGGATAAGGCCTCGTGGGCTATTTCATAACGAACTAAATCATCCTTGATCGCTTCGGTCATATTCAATGTCCATATTCTTTCACTAAATAGGAAAGTGTATCCTCGTACAATTGAATGACATATGTATCATATTTTTGGTCTTTGTAAAAGCAGTAATCACGGTGAATGTTGTCCATCATATAGCATCGCTCCATACCGGACAACGACTCAGGGTCAACTAATTCAGATATGAATAAGCCGTTTTCTTTTCCGAACAGTTCTTCCCAAATTGATTTTTTTGTAGCCATGCACTATTGTATGCATGGTTTAAAGTGTGAGACAAGACTTGACTTTTATTTTTCTTCGTCTAATAAATAAGAACCCACATGACCACTGCCGTTACAGTGGTCACATTTGATTGCAATGATGTCTTCAATGAGAGCGTCAGGGTCATTGACCCTAAAACTTACTACATTGTTAGGCTTTTTCTCATAAAAAAAGCCGTTACCGTTACAATGTTTGCAAACTATGTAGCGTTTACTAAAACGGGGCATTGTTGTTTGTACCAACATTTTGAGTTTTTTTGATGCTTTTGAACTCAAAAACATCAATGACATCGTCAAATGACATGCCTGGCACTTGTAAAAGTGTCATAACAAGTTTTTCAACGTCACTTGGAGCACACTTAACGGCGAACCTTATTTTCTGTGTATCAACAATTTTATCAATAAGTTGAGTATACTCTTCATCATTTTCTATTTGCTGTCTATCGTCGTCATGTAAAGTATTTATTTGCATAATATTGTCCCTCCTTAGGACTATTTGATTGAAATTTAGTGAATATTCTCACCATTTTTATTCGCTTTAAAAAATACAGGCTCAACCTTTTGAATTAAATCGGGCTCATTGACTATTGCCTGAGCACGATAAAGACTGTGTAACGGCTTACCACATACTTTCTCGGCAAATTCTATCGCTTGGGTAAACACCACTTTTGCATTTGTTTCTCTGTCCTTTCCTTCAAACGTTTCGTTAATAACAAAAAAAGACACAATACTTTCGTAAAAGTGGAGTATGGCCATAAGTTGTAAAATTTCTCTCGTGTTGTCGTCATTCATAACTTACTCATCTCTTTCATATTTATCTAAAAACTTCATAAGCTCACTTATTGGCATATTTAAATTTTTAGCTACTTTGTCGTAGTAGTCACGCATCATCACGGCAACCATTTCCCCACCCGTACGGTGTTCATAATCCGCCATGAGTTTTAAACGATCATAAGTAGATTTACGAATAGCCATAGTTGTCCACATGGTTTTTGTATCAACACTTATTTTCTCACTTCCTTCTAACTTCATTTGCTCTCCTGTTTAGTTTTTAATTAATCTTCCAAATCATACATGTCCCCTTCTTTCTCAAGACACTCTTTTGCATATGCTTCAGCTTGCTCAGGGGTATAGTTCATATCCAAAGCCTCTTCATATTTATGCTCTAAAAATCTCTGATTATTTTCGTTTGACATCATTTTTTCTCCTTTATCTTTTCATCATCTTTTAAAATACATTCATTATCTGATTCATTTATTGATATGCGACTACCACTATTTCTATAAAATTTTTCGTTATTTGGTGTTACACCAAAAACTTCTTCTATTTCGCTAGTAGCAGTCCAACCTACTCCGTCTATTTTCCCTATAGCAACAAAAAACTCTGAAAATTTTTTCTTTACTTCAGGTAATCTTTTTTTATCTATTTTAAGATATTCATTAACATATATATGTATTTGAATTTCCTCTGTTTTCATTTTTTCTCCTAGTGAAATTTTAAAAAAGGGATCAAGCTATTAAACTACATAGCAGGGAGATTATAAGCCTGATCCCCATGCTTTTAATAATAATACATATTATAATGAATTGCAATCATTTATATCATTATTTTTCATTTAAACGAACACCACGATAATACTTGACTCTTACGTTATGTGATGCACGAATTTTTGCTAACCAACAAATATTCATAGTCTTGCTCCTGAAAAAATGTGTGATTTTAGCTTGTCAACCATGCTATATGGAGTTGAGAGGATTGTTAAAACCCCCAGCCACTAGGATAGCTGGAGGCCTACTTTTAACAACAACGAGAAGAAACAAAAATGAAAAAATTTCAATCTCAAGTGGAATGTACCATATCATAAAAGGTTTGACAATTATTCATATGTTGGTATTTTAAAGACAACTAAACTTTTGTACGGTTTATGGCTAAAAAAAGATCAACTTCTAAAGACAAGTCAGTCAAATTAAGTGAAGAATTTTTAATGTCGTGGAAAGTCAATATGGCAGGTCGGCGATCATTTTATGTGCGTGATACTGAAGTGCGTTGCTTACTGGCTAATTATTCACGCAAAGGTAAACATTCATTTGGTTACGATTATCGTAAAAACAAAGTTCATAAATCACGAGTTTTTGGTTATTTTCCTAATATGACGGTGGAAGAAGCTCGTATTCGTGCCACTGAAATCCATAAAGAATGCATTGAAGGAGGAAAAAGTTATGATGAACTGTTTGAAATTCACAGGTTGCCTCGTTATGTTTATTTTGTTATGAACGGCAAAGGTGAGATAAAAATTGGTCGGTCAACGGACGTCTGGAATAGAATTCACGGCCTCGTCTGTAACCAGAGTAACATGCACTTACTGGGATTGCGTGAAGAAACGAAACGAGTTAATGAAACGGCACTGCATTACTTGTATCGCGCATACCGTGTCAATGGCGAGTTTTTTGAGGGTAATGCTCATATTTTAGAACTCATTAGTCGTTTCTGCACTTACCGTGATACAGATATAGAAGTCGCACGGCTCATGGGACAACAAGAAAACGAAATTTATTAACTTACATGTTCTCTTTTGATCAAGTAAACAATCAATAAATACTGCTCCAACAAAACCAACTGTGCCAGCTTTTCATCTTCTTCATGCGTATGTGTTGCTAGATAATTTACCAATCTGATGACTGCTTGTTTCATGTGATCATCTAGTTCTTCAAATCGGTGTAGTTTGTGCCATGCTAGTTCAGGTATTTTATTCATCATTTTTCTCCTTTGGTTATTGTTAGGGTAACTTCGTCTGCATATTTTGAACCCCCACCATAAGTCCTAAATAATGCTTTTAAACTTGGTTCAACCTCATTAATACAATCTTCTATCCAAGCATATGGTTCGTCCCAAGCCCACATATCAGACTGATAGTAATTTGTATTAAATTGATATGTTTTGTTATCTTTGGTTATCGTAAGCACCAAAAATTCTTCATTAGAATTATGATTATCATAATCTTTGTAACCTGTTATTTTCATACTACCAATAAGTTCATTAGCTAGTTGAATGCCTATATCAAAATTTTCTGCTATGCACCATTCTGACCCAAAAGCTAAATCATCTTTATCAGTATTTATTTTTCTCATTAATTCATTCATCATTTACCTCCTCATCTAATATCTCTACATCAAAATCACCTGCAAAGCTTGTCGCTAACTCAATAGCATTTTCTATGTAATCGTCATCATCTTTTACCTCAACATCTTTATAAACTCTTACTGTTATATACTCATTACTCATCGTTCCCCCTCTCTATTTTGTATTTTGGATAACACTCATTGCAACAATCTTCCGTTACATGATTATCCCATGCAAAATTCCAATCTTCGCATTCCAGATCCTCAACTAGAAATTTTGTATTACAACACTCGCAATGAATATATTTATCGTCTACCACATCACTTAATTTTTGACTCATCGTTCCCCCTCCAGTACATCAGTTATTTGCCAATCTCTATGAACAACATCTTTATCATGGTACTTCGGTACTTCATCACTTATAGTGCAAGCTCCATACTTATCTACCATATCAAATATTTTTTTACTCGCTTGTTCTTTGCTATTAGCTTTTACTCGTACTACAAATCCCTCTTCAAAATGTACTCCTACTCTATATTCTTTACTCATCATTCACCTCTTCAACTATAAAATCAAAAGGATTTTCTAAAGCCATGTTCAGGGCTTCCTGTTCAATAGTTTCCGTATCGTTTTCATTTTCTACCAGAACTTGCACATACTGATAAACTTTTACATCTACATATACTTCACTCATCATTCCCCCTAAAACCATACCAATAATAGTCTGCTTGATATCCTTGTTTTCTAATGGCATCTCTAACAGCTTCAATGTACCATTCACCGTCATTATGAATGTCCTTGATCTCCTCATCAGTGTATTCTTCATTACTTAAATGATGCGCACTGTCAAAAATTTCTTCACTTGCATTAGTTATCAATACCCCTTGTTCTTCATACCCATGTATTTTTACTGCACTAAATTTATTACTCATCGTTCCCCCTCCTCTCTTATTTCATCTAAAATATATCGCATATCATCAATAGTTTGACGAAAATCACACTTACCGTAATCAAACATTGATACGAGGTCTAGCCAATGTTCTTGTTTAACTTCCTCATCTAATTCCTCGCAAACATCATTATGAGTCCAATAAGCACTAATGATTTCATCATCTAAATCGTTGTACTTTTTTAATTGTTCTATCACTTCTTTAACTTTCATCGTTCCCCCTCTTATTTGATATAACATTTCTCAATTCACAATAAGAATTAAACATATCGCTATCAGCATTTATTTCAAATTCTTTTAGTCCGTCAAATTTATTAATAACATTTTGTATCGCTGTGTATAATTCCTCATCTAATTTCATAAACTCTGTATCACTATATTCTTCTTTCATCATTTTTCTCCTAGTTTTTAATTTTTCCATTTCTTCAGCTTCTACTAAAACTGCCTTACCATAAACTCGTATTCCAAAATAATGAAATACAGTTTCATTTAATGGTAAACGTGGCATTGCTCCTTCCACATTTTTTACTATTCTAAATTTATATTGTGTGTCTCCTAAATAATCACGAATAGAAACATCAAAAGTTTTTGGATAATATTCAATATGACCCTCAACAATTTTCTGCATTATTGCTAGTTTATCGCCTGGATAATCACTTTTTAGCCAAAAGAGTTCTCTTGAGTGATGCAATCGTAATGCCACTTTTACCACACAGGTTGTATCCCAATCTTCCCCTTCAGAATACAGTAAGTTTCTTGTATGTATTACAATTCTATCCTTATTTTTATTACTCAAATGTTCACCTATAATCATTTTTCTCCTAGTTTTTAATTTTTTCCATTATTGGAATAATTATCATGCCAAGTAGACAACCCACAATGGTAAGTGCCGTCCAGGTAAAGTTTCCTGTAACTAGAAAACCTAGTGCATCTGAAAAGGTATTACCTAAACCAGCACTGACACATGCCAACATGAGTTGATTACTTGCGTTGCGTTCATAACTTTTGAGGTACTTATCTAGATAAAACTCCACACTGGTGTAGGAGAAATACATACCTAGAATAAGTACAAAGTTATCAGTGAAGCCAAATATCACGAAGTCCATGCTTATTCCTATAACTTACTTGCAATCATGGAGTCTCGCACAATGGCATCTTCTACTTCGTCCCTTTGCGTTGGATCAAAATAGTATTTACCCATGCGTCTCATAACTTTTGAGATAACAGGGTGGCTCATAGCTTCTTCAATCGGACAATCAAAAGCCATAGATATCTTGTAAAGGTCTTCGGTTAAGTGCAAATCATCAGTGAATTCATTTAAGATGATATTTTTAATGAAACATACCTCCGATATATCTCTACAATTATCTGGTAACACTTGCACATCAGTCATAAATTGTTCTTTTTCTGCAAATGACCAAATAATATTTAAGTTATATTTTTTGGTTTCGGTTTTGTTTTGTGTCTTACTCATACTGCCTCCTGTTCATTTAAAAAATCTTCACCGTATATCCCCTCAAAATCAAATTCATCAGTAGCCCATTTTGGCAAAGTTTTATTTCTTGTGTGAGATAGAACATCTTCTGTGTATTCATGATTTTCATTGGTTAGAACACCACAATAATCCATACCAGTTTCATAGTAAGCTAATTTCACTTCATAACCTTGTGAAATTAACTCATGGAAAACATTTTCTGGTGGCGACCAAGCCGTTTCAAACCAAAAAATTAGAGTATTTTCGTCCTCAACTGTAACTTCTGCATTATAAATGTCCCATTTGGTTGACCAATGCTCAATACACCAATCGTACCAACCCTTAACTTCCTTACTCTTTGGCAATGGGATTACATGATGACAAAACTTTTCTTCATTCATTGCCTTTGCTAACTCTTTTATTTTCTTTGGGTCTTTGTGAGTTATTGACCCATAATTACTACACCAATTTGGCATATCGCCCTCCTAGTTTTAGTTACTGTTAAAAAATAACATCTTTGCTACATCTAATTTTTTCATAAATGTATCAAAATCGTTCACATCTACTTTGACTCCACCGTAGTTTTCTGGATTATCATTAATTGAGTCCACTATAATTGAGTCTGAAACATTAATCTTGGCTAGTAAGTCAACCAATATTGCTATTTCTCTTTTATTTAGTTCCATTTTTTACCTCCTTATTTGTTTTTCTTATTAATCCCTCACAAATTTCTACGTTATGAGCATAATCAAAAAGTAAATCTACATACCATTTTTCTTTACCGAAATGTTTAAAAACCTCATAGTGATTAATGCCCTCTGCGATACAATGCTCATAATCTGGCTCTAGCCATTGCGACCTATAATCTGGTCTTGTAAGCAAGATATTATCTTCCATTGTATATTCACACCCATGTGGCTCGTATTTAAGTATCCCTTTATCTGTCATCGTTCCCCTCCTTCATCGTCTAGTATGTAGTAATCTGTTGAATTACATTGAGGGCAAACACATTCCCCCTCTTTATCTGAATAAAAATCAGCTACAAAATCGCAAGTTTTACATTCATTTAATACATCTGTGTATACTTTATTCATTTTTATCTCCTGTGTTGTTTAAGTTATGATAAATCATTTTTAAATGATATGCAACTTTATTGCTACTATGCACCTCCTTACAAATATTTTTTTTAAAAACACTTTGAATATAGACAAATATTTTAGGAAAATAGGAAAAATAGCATAAGAATAGGGTTTTAGAGCTTTTTTATTGGGAAAATTTTAGGAATTTATCCTAAAATATAGGAAAATATCAATTTCCGACTAAAAAAATACATTATTTTTTTTATTTTTTTTATTGTAAGGTAGTGCTATATAGGATTTTGGGATTAATTTTTGACCTCAATTTCGTACATTTCTGTGATACACGATTTTAATATTACCATGACACCACCAACCGTATTGTCGTCTGTATAAGTATCTACTAATTTAATAACTTCATCATCTTCTGCTTTCAACCAACCAACTGACCAACATGTAGTATATTTTTCTGTAGAAATATCATCAACCCAAGAGGCATTTGCCGTATGGTCTTTCCAACAGACAATAAACATTTTATCGTTATTAACACTACCTTTATTCTTCGTGGTTTTGGTCTTCATTTTGTAATTCCTGTAAAACAATGCGTTTTATAATTTCTATGTTTGTTAAGATGTCGTTGGGGTGCACTTCTATGTGTGTGATCCCATTTTCTTCTTTATGAATAATATTTGGCTCGTCTTTTTGCAATAATTTTTGTGTGTATGCTTTGATAAATGCGTTTTCAATCATTTTTTTAACATTTCTATCAAGGGCTAAATAAAAATATAAAAATTTGTCCTCACAACTTTTGTCAGTTATATCAAAAATTGATATTTCTAATTTTCCGTCTTTATTTAACTTCTGCTCCATTAATTTTCACCAAAAAAATGATAAATATGTTATATTTTACCTTAAAAATGTTAATAAACGAGCAAAAAATGTGGAAAAGCATTAACGAGGTGCAAAAAAGATACCAAAATTGGCATTTTTTTCGTCTAGAAAGCTCTACAATTAACGGAATTCCTGATGTTTTTGGTTGTATTGACGGACACTCATTTTGGGTGGAATTAAAGGCCTCAAAGGTTAAGAATAAAGGCATTTCTAAATATCAAATCAACTGGCATCTTAATCATAGAAAATCTGGTGGCAAATCATATATTCTTAATCACCATGAGCCGTTGAACATGCTTGAAATTCTAGAAGTCCATGAGCCAAGAACCATAAAACAAGTGCAATCATACCCATTACCTGAACCATGCACCAAGAAACAATACGAAACCATACTTGAAACCATATTACTGAACCATATCTGACCATAACCATATCATCATAACCATATCATTGTGATCATATCATTATGATCATATCATTTTTTACCTAGAACATGAAAAAAGACCTCGCAATGATGCGAGGTCAATGTTACCAAATGAACCTTTTTAGAACTTGTTCAGGTTCACTTAACAACGAGGAAATCTTACCTGTCGCTTTTGTTTTTACCTATACCCTCACACACATAAAAATAGTCTGATATATCGATGTATGGGTGGTTGTGCACATATTCGGTATTGTCCGCAAATTGTTTTAAATCTACTGCCGAGAAACCAAAGTCCACAGCATACTCTATTGCCTCTGACCAGTTGCCATTGATCATGCTTTCTGTAATTCGGTCAAATTGTTCTTGCGTTCTGTATTCCATTTACCCTCCTAGTTGTTATAAGTAAATTAAAAGTGTTAAACCAAAAAGAGCAACTCCTATCGGTACCGATAGGAGTGCAATTATTTTCAAAGTTAAGATAAATCTAGCCATGACTTACCCCCAAAAGTTCTTTCACTAAAGGAACAACTTCTCCAGAGTGTCCCCCAATGTGCCAATGGTCAATAAATTCAGGACTTAAACCTTCTGCCCCAAGATAGTTTCTGCCGTTTTTCCAATTATAAATAGTAGCAATTAAACCGTTACCTTCCTTGTCAATAAAGCCCAGTTCCCACTCTGCGTCTGTTTTATAACAGTCCCCTTCGTGGTGAGGGTTGCCAAGTTTTGCAACTATATCTTGATAACTTATGTCCATGTGTCGTTGAAAGTAATTTCCGTCGGTTGATAAAGGTGGTGTGTGTTCTTTCAACCATTCAAAGGTGGGTTCGTGTTGCTTGTTGTAAGTTACTTTATAGTATCTCATTTTTTCTCCTAGTTTGTTAAAGTAATAAAAGCATATCATATAAATCATATACACACAAGTTATTTTTAACCATATGACCATAACCATATGACCATAACCATATGACCATAACCATATCAAAAAAAACGAGACCTTTAGGTCTCGTAAAATTCGGCTATGTGTAGCCAGTGGGGTCTTAATGAATACTTTTATTATTCAGTAATTAGATTAATTTGCAAGTAAAAAAAATTTGCAATAATTACTATGATATATTATAATTCATTTACTACTTAACAATTATGGAGATAAAAATGAAATCGAAACGAAATGAAAATTTAGAGCAGTTCGCTCAAAAAACTACGGATAAAATTATTAAAATTTTAGAAGGTATTGACGCTGGCAAGTGGAGTAAAGGTTGGTTTCCATGCACCGGTGCCTATAATGTAGTAACGAAAAGACAATATACAGGTATGAACCAATTTAATTTATCTATGTTGGATTATGAAATACCTATGTATTCAACTTTTAAAGGGTGGCAGTCTATTCAATGCAATGTTAAAAAAGGTGAAAAGGGTCATCAAATACAAGTGTACAGTATTAATAAAAAATTAGATAAAGAAACTGGTAAAGAAAAAACCGTGTTTTATTCTAATGTTGCTTATGTTTTTAATGTTGCACAAGTAGAGGGTGAATTACCAAAATATGAAAATTCTAAAAACCCTGAAAGTACTAATGATGAAATAGAAAAATTTATTTCTAATTGTGATATTAATACAATACATAAATTTTCGAATAAGGCCTATTATCAACCAGCAACGGATCAAGTAAGCATGCCAAAATTTGAGCAGTTTAAAGGCAGTGTTGAATACTATTCAACATTGTTTCATGAGTATGCACATGCAACTGGCAATAAAAACAGATTAAATAGAGATTTAAGTGGTTCATTTGGTTCGAGTAATTATGCCTTTGAGGAATTGATTGCTGAATTATCTAGTGTTTTTACTATGCAACATTTAGGCTATTACGATACAGAAATTAGAGAAGACCATTTACAATATTTAAAAAGTTGGTTACAAGCTTTAAAAGATGATAATAAATTTATTTTAAAAGCATCATCGAAAGCTATTAAATCGACAGAATGGTTAATCAGTCAACAGCAAAAAGAAAATCAAAAAATAGCATAACCATAACCATAACCATAACCATATCGAGCCCTCTAAACGAGGGCTTTTTTTTGCATAACCATAACCATAACCATAACCATAACCATAACCATAACCATAACCATAACCATAACCATAACCATAACCATAACCATAACCATAACCATATCGAGCCGTCTTTATTATTGAATCTTTATTGTATGTACACACACCTATTAATTTAAATGATTTAAAACATTGTAGTGGGTAAAATGATTTATTATATTTACGATCTTAAAAAGTAGACTTTTATAAAGGATTCATTATATAATATAGACTCAATAACAACGATAGGAGAACCAAAATGGAATATAGTTTTATAACAGATGAAATTATTAAAACATTAAAAGACAATCACGCTAATGCTGATTGGAGCACAAAAAGTATTGCTGATGACTTAGTTGTCGTCAAATACTTTAATCCGTTCGGTGCAGGTAATTGGTGGGTTTATAGCATGGACGAACATAACCGCATGTTTGGAATTGCTGATATCTTTGAACCTGAATATGGTTATTTCATGATGCAGGATCTAAAAGATAATGATATCGAAAGGGATTTATATTACACACCAAAAACATTTAACCAAGTAATGCAAAAACAAAAGGAGGTAAGATAATATGAGTAAATTAACTTTAGTAGTAAAAGACGATGATGCACTTGGATTTTTGCATGTATATCCAGAGGGCAACATACACACGCAGGAGGACCTTGACGAAATGTTTCAGCAAATACTGTCTACAACACCAGGGTACAGCAATAGAGAATCTTGGGATAAACCAGACTTAGTTGGTGCAATCAAAGGGCATGTTAATTGGTTCAGACCACATGACAAGGCTGAACCACCGAAGACATACAATATACTACCAAGAAAAAAGGAGGTAAGATAATGACAAAATTGGGACTAAAACATGCACAGCATACATTAAGATTAATGAAATTGAATCTTGAAGACTGTATAAGACAAGGAAATCATAAAGCCATTAAAAATATAAAGGCTGACATAAAAAGAAAAGAAGATAAAATTAAAAAATTTTACACATCTTAATAATCATATAATCATAACCATATCGAGCCGTTTATAATAACGGCTCTTTTTTTGCCTACATCATATTTCATACATATTATATTCATATGAAAATCTATAAATGATTTATTAGATTATAGATCTATAAAAATTTTCCAAAGATAAAGTAATGAATTATTAGAAAATAAATTAAAATTAATTATTATAAAAGCTTTGAATTTACTTAAAACTGTAGTAAAATAAACTTGTAAGTTTAACAACACAGGAAATAAAAAATGAAACAAAAAACAATTGAGTATAACATCAGGCTGCAGCAAATAAGAATCGAAGAGAGTAAACTTCGAGCTGAAAGGAAAGCAATTATTGAGCACTTTGAAAAAGTGTTGAGTAGTAAAAATAAAGGCTGCTGGAAGGATGTAGAGCTAGTTAAAAAGACTACCCACGTTAAAGAGTATGTAGTTAATGCTCATGATAGAGTTAGCTACAGCCTCTTAAACAAGTAACTATTTTTTATTAGGACGTTGAGCCGTTAGAAATAACGGCTCTTTTTTTTGTCTTAAAAAAAAGGCTCTTTTTTTAGAGTATAATCATATTCTAATATTGCAAATTTTTTTTCTTTTTTTTCTTTGGTTATAGTCATATTACCGCTAACGCTTAAGTTACATACACGCAGTATGGTGGAAAAAATTCTAGTAATAATTATAATAAGAGGCTCATGAACACAGAACTGATGACCACAGAACAAATGAGGCTTGAAGTCGAAAGACTTTGGATAAAGCATATTAAACTTTGTCAGGATCATTTTTTATATTTTGTGCAAGAAGTCTGGCCCGATTTTGTTTGTAGAAAATCAAAACTTCAGAAGGACTGGGGACATCACCAAATTATCGCTAAAGAATTTACTGACATTGCCTCGCAAAGAAAAGGGAGGCTCATTATCAACATGCCNCCNAGACATACNAAATCNGAGTTTGCTTCNGTTTANTACCCCGCATGGATCATTGGCAAGTATCCAAAATTAAAAATCATGCAGGTGTCTCACAATACCGAGTTGGCCGCAAGGTTCGGGGCTAAAGTTCGTAATATCATTGACTCACCCGAATACAAACAAATCTTTGGTGACGTGAAGTTGCGTGAGGACTCTAAGGCCAAAGGTCGNTGGGAAACGAATCAAGGCGGTGAGTATTATGCGGCGGGTGTAGGAGCATCGATCACGGGCCGTGGTGCAGACTTACTGATTATTGATGACCCGCACACGGAACAAGATTCCATGTCCGACAGCGCCATGGAGCGTGCTTATGAGTGGTATACTTCAGGACCCAGACAGCGTTTACAACCAGGAGGCTCGATACTGGTGGTCATGACCCGTTGGGCCGAGGATGATTTGACGGGGAGATTGTTGAAGGCTCAAACGGAACCCAAAGCCGACACTTGGCGACAAATATCTTTTCCAGCGATTCTTGAATCAGGGAACCCGGTGTGGCCTGAGTATTGGGAACTAGAAGAACTCGAAAAGATTAAAGCCAGTATTCCAATACGAAACTGGTCAGCACAGTACATGCAAAACCCAACTTCAGAAGAAGGGGCGATACTCAAGCGAGAGTGGTGGCAACCATGGGAGAGTCCGCATTTACCTAACCTACAACATGTCATTCAAAGTTACGATACGGCCTTTTCAAAAAAAGAAACCGCAGACTACAGCGCTATCACGACTTGGGGAGTATTCTTTCCTGAGGAAGGAGGAGCACCGAATATTATCTTACTAGATGCCATTCGGGGTAAGTTTGATTTTCCAGAACTCAAAGCCGTGGCACTTGATGCGAATAAATACTGGGAACCGGAGACGATTATTATTGAGCAAAAAGCCAGTGGTGAACCGCTCACGCAAGAATTTAGAAGGATGGGTATACCCGTGGTGCCGTTTACCCCGACCAAGGGCAATGACAAACATACCCGAGTGAACAGTTGTGCCCCTGTGTTTGAAAGTGGTGCGGTGTGGTATCCTTATGGAGAAAAGTTTGCCGAAGATGTGATTGATGAATGTGCGGCGTTTCCGAATGGGGCGAACGATGACTATGTGGATTCGACCACGCAGGCGATACTAAGATACAGACAAGGGAACTTTGTTGAGTTATACTCAGATTATGTGGATAATGAAGAAAGTGTTCGCAAGACTTATAATTATTATTAAGGTGTGACCTATGGCAGAAAATGAAAATCTAGAACAAGAGCGTGAACCTGAGGTAACGCCTGAGAACATGCAAGATGTTGAAGCTCCCGAAGTGGAGGTAGAAACACCACCCGAGGCAACGGATGAAGTACAAATGACCGAAGAGCAAAGTGCAGCGGTCGACTTTTTTCAAAACTTAGCAGAGACCATGGATGAGCGTGTCTTACAAAGGCTCGCCATTGAGTTGATGGCAGATTACAAGCGTGATCGTGAAAGCCGCTCTGACTGGGAAAAGTCTTACACCAATGGATTGGACTTACTTGGGTTTAAATACGACAGTGAAAGTAGACCCTTTCAAGGTGCCAGTAGTGTCACGCATCCTCTGTTAGCAGAAGCAGTCACGCAGTTTCAAAGTCAAGCCTATAAAGAATTATTACCAAGCGACGGACCCGTGCGAACTCAAGTCGTGGGTGAAGTCAGTGAAGAACGTGAGCAACAAGCAGATCGTGTGCAAGAGTTTATGAACTACATGATCATGGAGCGTATGGAAGAGTATACGCCTGAGTTTGACCAGATGCTCTTTTATTTACCGCTGGCGGGTTCTGCCTTTAAAAAAGTTTATTATGATGAGCTCTTAGATAGAGCAGTAAGTAAGTTTGTACCTGCAGAAGATTTAGTAGTGCCGTATTATGCAACGGACTTAAAAGATTGTGAACGTATTACGCATGTCCTTAAGATGTCTGAGAATGATGTATTAAAAAAACAACGTTCTGGTTTTTATCGTGATGTGGATATTTTACCGTCTCGCAGTGAAGACAACGATGTGCAAGATAAGTATGACCAGTTAGAAGGGCTCTCGAACCAAGAACAATCGGATTATCAGTTTAATATTTTAGAAATGCATGTGGACTTAGACTTAGAAGAGTTTGAAGTCGACAATGACGAAAAAAATGTCAAGGTACCTTTTATTGTAACCATTGACGAAGGCTCTGGGGAGATTTTATCCATCTATCGTAACTTCGGTATGCGTGATGAAAAGCAAAGACGCAAAGATTATTTTGTGCATTACAAATTTTTACCCGGTTTAGGGTTCTATGGCTTTGGTTTAATNCACATGATTGGTGGTTTGAGTAAAACTGCCACTGCTGCACTGCGTCAATTACTCGATGCAGGGACCTTATCTAATTTACCTGCTGGTTTTAAGTCTAGAGGTATGCGAATTCGAGACGATGACCAACCGTTTCAGCCCGGTGAGTTCCGTGATGTGGACGCACCAGGTGGCAATATCAAAGATCAGTTCCAAATTTTACCATTTAAAGAGCCATCGGCGACACTTTTTCAACTTTTAGGCTTTGTGGTGCAAGCAGGACAGCGTTTTGCAGCGATTGCCGACATGCAAATTGGTGAAGATCAGAAAAATAGAGCCGTAGGCACGACGGTTGCCCTCATGGAACGTGGTTCACGGGTCATGAGTGCGATACATAAGCGTCTTTATTACGGAATGAGACAAGAATTTAGACTTTTGGCCGATGTTTTTGCCACTTATTTACCACCTGTGTACCCATATGCGGTTTATGGTGGTAATCGTATGATAAAATTGTTGGATTTTTCACCAGAAGTGGATGTGATACCGGTCGCTGACCCAAATATCTTCTCGATGGCACAAAGAGTGACCTTAGCACAGACTCAATTACAAATTGCTCAATCTAATCCAGAAATGCATGACGTTCATGAGGCTTATCGTCGTGTTTATCAGGCCTTGGGCACCAAAGATATCAATTCAATTTTAAAACCCAAGCCATATAAAGGTCCAAAAGACCCAGCGATAGAAAACATGGAAGCATTACAAATGAAAGTGCCAAAAGCCTTTGCAACTCAAAACCATGACGCTCATGTGTTGTCACATATTGCTTTTATTCGTTCTCGTATGGTGCAAATTAATCCTATGGTGTATGCGTTGTTACAAGCACACATCAGTGAACACATAAGTTTGAAAGCAAGAGCTCAAGTGCTCGATATGTTAAATCAAAAAGACCCTGATAATGTGTTAGCCTTGCAAGAAGAGAGACCAGAGCAGTTTCAAATTATCTTAGAGTCTATGGTCGCTGATCGCATTCAAGCTTTGACGGAAGAACTGGTCAATGAAGAAACGATGACGCAACAAAAAGACCCGTTGGTGGCATTGAAACAACAAGAGTTGGATTTAAGAGCGATGGATATGCAACGCAGAGGTGAAGAGTTTAATGTTGAAGAAATTCGTAAGCGTCAAGAATTTATGGAACGCATGAATTTAGAGAAAATGGAGCGTGATGATGCCAACGCACAAGCTAAAGAACGTATTCGTGTCGCTGATGAAAAATTAGACATCGCTGCCAAAAAAGTTACCGGAGGTAAGTAGTGGCTCAAAGAGATTTAAAAAAATTTGAAAAAAGAGCCATGAATAAAACCACCCCAACCTACAGAGGTAAACATACTGTTCTTACTGAAAGTTATGAAATGGATGGCAAAAATTATGTGGTGCCGACATTAAAAATGAAAAAAACAAAAAGAGGCACTAGACTTATGCAAATAAAAAATCCTATGAAAGAGGCATTGAAAACAGGTAATTATAGGGTTGCCGGTAGTCAAAAAGACGCAGATGCTATATCAAGACAATTATCACGAGACATAGGAGTGGCTAGAAATATGAAAAGTAAAAGAGGGGGTGGACTTACCAAAACAGTGCCACCTAAACGAGGACCTAACCCACAAGGTTTAAAAAATGGTGGTTGTCCGTTTCGTGAAAACGGTAGCAAAAGTCCGATCAAAGGGATTAGCAATATTCAAGTTAAAGGGCAAAAATTTATAGGAACTCGTTAATGTATGATGTAGATACCATTCTTGCAATGCAAAAATTAATTCAAAAAGAGATTGACAACACTAAGGACCATATAGTATATAACGTTAAAGATGTAGAAAACTTAGCTTTTGCTAAGGGTAAGCTCAACGGCTTAGAGCTGTTGCTACAGGATTTAAAAGACCTGCATAAAGAAGAGGAGTAAAACTTGAGTAAAGTTATTAAACCAGATTATCTTCAGGAAGAGGATAAAAAACACGATGATGATGACATCATCATTCCCAAAGGCCCCGAACAAACCAAAGAATATTTAGACATGATACCCAACCCAGTGGGCTATCGCATGTTAATTAGACCGTATACTGGTCCTAAAAAATCAAAAGGTGGTATAGCGTTTTCTGAAAAAACTTTGGAGACCATGGAGATGACAACTGTGGTGGGTTTAGTTGTGAAAATGGGAGACCTTTGTTATCAAGATAAAGACAAATTTCCTAATGGTCCTTGGTGTAAAGAGGGACAATTTATTATCTATGGTAGATATGCAGGAGCTCGCTTTCAAACGAAATTTGGTGAGCACAGAATTATCAACGACGATGAGATCATAGGAACTATTGCAAAACCCGAGGATATCCTCGCACTATTTTAGGAGTAAAATATGTCAGAAGTACAACAGGAAGTAGAATTAGATTTAGATGATGTTCAAGAAGAAAATCTAGAAGTCGAAGATAAACAAGAAGCACCTGAGGAGTCTGTGCAAGACGCAGTTGGTGAAGTTGATCTTGGTTACAAAGACCCAATGGAGAAGACTGAGGAGGCAAGTGCTGAACCAGAAGCTGAGAAAAAACCAAAAGATAACTTACAAGATATATCAGAAAAAACTCAAAAACGTATTGACAAACTGACTCGCAAAATGAGGGAAGCAGAGCGTAGAGAAAAAGCCGCTCTTGATTACGCTAAAGGTCTACAAGAAAAATACGATGACATAAAGAAAACATCAGTAAGTTCTGATGAGAGTTATCTTAAAGAATTTGACGCAAGAGTTGATGCTCAAAGAGAGCAAGTCAAAATAAAGTTACAAGATGCAATTGAACAAAATGATTCGGCAAAAATTGTTGAAGCTAATGATGAGTTAACCAGATTAGCTGTGGAGAAGGAAAAAGCTAGAATACGCCTAACTGAACTGGAGACAGATAAAACTGAAACAGAAAAAGCACCAGAAACTGCTGAACAAACCTCAACAGATACCACAAAAGAGCCAAGTGCTAAAGCCAAAGATTGGGCTGAAAAAAATACTTGGTTTGGTGCTGACGAAGTGATGACTAACGCTGCCTTTGCAATTCATAACGAACTTGTCAAGGAGGGGTTTGACTCCGAGTCAGACGAATACTACAATGAAGTAGATAACAGACTTAAGGAATATTTTCCACATAAGTTTGCATCTCCTGAACCTGAGGTTGAGGAGAAAAAACCCGTTCAAACTGTTGCCTCGGCGGGGCGTAAACAGCAAGGGCGCAAAACCGTGAANCTCACCCGTTCACAAGTAGCGATAGCTAAAAAATTAGGGGTGCCACTAGAAGAATACGCTAAATTCGTGAAGGAGTAACGATATGACAGATGATGTAAAGAAAAAAACCTCACGCAGGACTCAAGAAACTAGAGTTGAAACTCGTAACAAGCCTTGGGCTCCTCCATCAAGTTTAGATGCACCCCCTGCACCAAAAGGATTTTGTCACAGGTGGATTAGGGTAGAAAGTGCTGGATTTATTGATACAGCNAATGTTTCTAAAAAACTTCGAGAAGGATGGGAGTTTGTTAGAGCAGAGGAANTNCACAATGAAATCGGTGAGCACGAGTATCCAGTTATTCATGAAGGCAAGTATCAGGGACTTATCGGAGTTGGTGGCCTTGTGTTGGCAAGGATACCTGAAGAAATTGTAGANCAACGCAAACAGTATTTCAGTGGAATTACTGTTGACCAAGTAAANGCCGTTGATAATGACATTTTGAGGGAACAACGACCAGAGATGCCTGTAAATATCGACAGACAGTCTCGTGTAACTTTTGGTGGTAACAGAAAGTCTTAATTTTTTAGCTTTTGTAACCACATTTGTTTAATTTTTAAATGGAGTTATTATTATGGCAAACCAAGATTCTGCTTTTGGTATGCGTCTAGTAGGTCGAGTTGGTGGACCTGCAACAAACGTGCAAAACCGTTATAGAATAGCTGCAAACTATGGAACATCAATTTTCCAAGGCGACATGGTCGCTCAAGTAACCGGTGGTGGTGTAGAAGTACACGCTGACGGTGGAACTGTTCCGATTGTAGGTGTTTTTAATGGTTGTCGTTATACAGACCCTACCACTGGAAAAGAAACTTTTTCCAATTTTTATCCGGCGAGCACAAATGCCTCTGACATTGAAGCGTTTATAATTGATGACCCTATGGCTATTTTTGAAATTCAAGCTGATGACACATTCCCAGTTGCTGATTTATTTGGTAACTTTGATATTGTGTATACATCATCTGGAAGCACCACAACAGGTATTTCAGGAGCTGAATTAGATGTAACCACAGGTGCTACAACTGCAAACCTTCCACTCAAGGCTATAGATATTTCTAGAGATCCAAATAATTCGGATGTTTCTAGTGCAAATACTAATGTGTTAGTCGTAATTCAAAACCACATATTCGGCCAGAAAGGGGCCGGCTTAGCTTAAGGAGGTTTAACTATGGCTATATCAAGATCCCAATTGGTCAAAGAGTTAGAGCCTGGCTTAAATGCTCTCTTTGGCTTAGAGTACAACCGCTATGAAAACGAGCATGCTGAAATCTTTGCGTCTGAAACATCAGATCGTGCGTTCGAAGAAGAAGTCATGTTATCAGGTTTCGCTGCGGCTCCTGTAAAATCTGAGGGTGCTGGCGTATCATTCGACCAAGCAAACGAAGCTTTCACAGCGAGGTACACACATGAAACTATCGCAATGGCTTTTGCTATTACAGAAGAAGCAATTGAAGATAACTTATACGACAGGCTTGCAGGTCGTTACACAAGAGCGTTAGCTCGTTCAATGGCAAACACTAAACAAGTGAAAGCTGCGAACGTGTTAAATAATGCTTTTGACAGTGACTTCACTGGTGGTGATGGAAAAGAGCTTTGTGCTACAGACCATCCACTAACCAATGGTGGTACATTCCGTAACGAGTTATCAACTGCATCTGACCTTTCAGAGACATCAATTGAGCAATCATTAATTGACATTGCTGCATTTGTTGACGAAAGAGGTCTAAAAATTGCGTTACAAGGTGTTAAATTAATCATTCCTAAGGAACTTCAGTTCACAGCGGAAAGGATTCTTAAATCACCACAGCGTGTCGGTACTTCCGATAATGATATNAACGCTATGGCTTCAATGGGTATGATCCCACAAGGTTATAGAGTTAANCATTATCTAACTGACACCGATGCTTTCTTCATCATGACTGATGCACCTAATGGACTAAAACAGTTTGTTAGAGCACCAATCAAAACTGCTATGGAAGGTGACTTCGATACAGGTAACGTGAGGTTCAAAGCAAGAGAAAGATATTCATTTGGATTCTCGGATCCAAGAGGTATCTTTGGAACTCCAGGCGCTGCGTAAAGAGTTCTTTGGAGGGAACAAGAAGGGGGCTTACGAGCCCCCTTTTTTTTGGTTATAATTAAATTACTATAGAAAATATGAATACAGACGCCTATAGTCGACGACCTAAAGACTGTATTCTTTTATTTAGGAGATAATTATGAGTAATTCAACATTTTCAGGTCCAGTCAGATCCGAAGGCGGCTTTACAGTCGTCAGTAAGAACGCAACCACTGGTGCTTTTACAACACAATCAAGCATAGACTCTAGTGGTATAGCATCTTTTGATGCCAATACTATGCCTGTTGAAGCGGGCACTGGTATTACCACAGGAACAGGAACTATTTATAGAAGTTCTGTTATGCAAAGTGGTGGTATTATTACTACACAAATTTTAATTGATTTAACAGGTTTAAGATCAACAGGTTCAGGTGACATTATTGGTGTCAATGGCACATCATTAGTTTGTCACATCGGTCAAATCACAGCTGCAAGAAACGGCACTATCTTAACAGGTAGCATGGAGTGTTTTGAGGCACCTGCTGGTGGAGATCCAGATATTAACGTGCATTCTGCTACAGAGGGNACAGGAGTTGAAGACGGAGCTATCGGTGACTTAACAGAAACATTATTAGTCAACGCTGGAGACGCAACATTAGGTAGTAAAGTTTACTTTACAGCTGTGCCTGCTGCTGACGAGTTCTTATATTTAACCACTGGTGATGCAACAGATGCAGATTATACAGCTGGTAAATTATTAATTGAATTAAAAGGCTACGATGCGTAATACAACTGGTGCCTCTTCGGAGGCACTTTGTTTCTTAATTAAGGAGGGAAACTATGGCAGATACAGTAACAGGACCTACAATCTTACAAGAAAATGATAAGAGAGTAGTCATTAAAATCGTAAACGAATCCGATGGCACAGGTGGTACAACAGTTTTTGCTGATGTATCCGCTCTTGCGGCAAACACAAATGGACAGTCCGTCACTACAGTAAGTCCACAAAGAATATGGTGGTCTTGTGCTAATGGTGATGGTGGTGATTCATTTGCTAGATTAGACTTCGAAGACTCAGATGGTGATATTCCAATCGTTACATTAGTCGATACAGGTTATTGGGACTTTAGAGAGTTTGGTGGAATACCAGCTAATACTTCATCTAACTCAAACCAAAGTGATGTAAACTTTGTCGTGCCAGGTGCAGCTGATTCTGGTAATACTTACACAGTTATTGCAGAGTTTATTAAAAACTACGATTAATTATGGATATTACAGTAGAACAATATACAAATGAGTTGGTAGGCTTCTCAAAGGGAGGCATGCCTGCTCGTAATAAAAGAAACTACAGACCTACAAAAGCCGGTGCCGGTATGACACGAGCAGGTGTCAAAGCGTATCGTCGTATGAATCCAGGCAGTAAACTTAAAACAGCCGTAACAGGTAAAGTAAAACCTGGCAGTAAAGCAGCCAAAAGGAGAAAATCATTTTGTGCAAGAAGTGCAGGACAAGCTAAAATGCACAATATAAACTGTAGTAAAACACCAAACAAACGCATATGTCAGGCGAGAAGGAGATGGAAATGTTAACAGAAATTTTTAGAAAATTTGATAAATTTAAAGATATGATTACAGATAAATGGCAAGACTGTAATGTATGTATGAAAAAAGACATAGCACTTGCTATTTTAGTGGTTGCTTTATTATGGTGCATTTTATAGATGGGAAGTAAACCTATAGCTTTAAAAACTGAAAAAGACCTTACTACCAAGCAAAAAACTTTTTTAAAACTCTTGGTTAAAAACTGGGGTTTGATTTCACAAACAGAGGCTGCAATTAAAGCAGGTTATGGAAAGAATGAAAAAAGCGCAGCGGTTATGGCTAGCAAAATGCTCGATCCTAAAACAAGTCCACATATTGTTCGTGTATTAGAAAAAATGTTATCCAAAGAGTCAGAAAAGTATGAAAAGGATAAACTCCGTAGATACAAAACATTTGAACGACTTAGAGATGGAGCTGAAACTAAAGGACAGTACACGGCTGCAATAAACTCAGAATATCGTTCAGGTCAACTTGCAGGTTTATTTATAGATAAAAAAGAAATTCAACATTCTACTTTAGAGGGCATGACACGAGAACAATTGGAAACACGCTTGCAAGAGTTAGAAAATAAGATAGGTGCAAACACGATTATTGTGCAAGGAGAGGTCAATGAGACTAACTAATAATTTTACTTTAGCAGAACTTACTAAATCTCAAACAGCTGAAAGACTTAACATAGACAATAATCCAGAGGCACACTATGTTGATAATTTACAAGCACTCTGTGTTCATGTGCTTCAACCAATAAGAGATTATTTTGATAAACCTGTTGTTATATCATCTGGATATCGTTCACCTGAATTAAGTCAAAAAATAGGTTCATCCTCGAGATCACAACATTGTAGAGGTCAAGCAGCTGACATTGAGATACCTGGCGTATCTAACAAAGAATTAGCTGACTACATTTTTGAAAGTTTATCATTTGACCAAGTCATTTTAGAGTTTCATAACCCAGAGGAGCTTAACTCTGGTTGGGTGCATGTATCGTATGTAAATCATGAAAACAATCGTCATAGCTATTTACTAGCAGAAAAAGATGAAAACGGTAAAGTGAGGTATACAAAGTGGCAATGACAAGAGGCTCAATGTCGAAACAAATCAACACCCCACCTCAAAAAAAGAAGTGGTCTAAGAAACGTAAAGCAAAGATTAATTGTAAAAATCCTAAAGGATTTAGTGAAAAAGCACACTGTGCCGGCCGTAAAAAAAGGGGTCGGTCTAGATAGAGGCTACAAAAACTGTTAATATTTTAGTAAGAACCGGAGGTTATTATGGCTAAAAAGAAAGGTCAAAAGCTATGCCCAAGAGGTAAAGCTGCGGCAAAACGTAAGTTTGATGTGTACCCAAGTGCGTATGCGAATGCTTATGCAAGTAAANTATGTGCAGGTAAAATNAAAGATCCAAGCGGTGTAAAACGTAAGGATTTTCGTGGACCTAAACCAGCAAAAGAGGGCACGTTTGTTGAGTCTGGAGATGTAATGGGCTCTCCTATAAATGTTGATATTGATGGTGTGAATATGAGTAATCCATCTGCTGCTGCTTATTATAAAGATTTAATGTAATGAGTTTAAAGAAGTGGTTTAGCGAAAACTGGGTTGATATAGGCGCTCCTAAAAAAGGGGGTGGTTATAAAAAGTGTGGGCGTAAAAGTGCGAAAGGCTCAAAACGCAAATACCCAAAGTGTGTGCCAGCAGCAAAAGCTGCTAGAATGTCAGAGTCTCAAAAACGCTCTGCGGTGAGACGTAAAAGACAAGCGGGTAATGTTGGACCTAAACCCACAAACGTGAGAACCATAGATAAAAAATACTATGGTGGATTAATTGATATTTAGGAGAAGATCATGGCAAGAAATATTGGCTCAAAAGATTTTGACATACTTGATTTAGGACCAAATGTAGGTACGTTTAAAGTTCCAAAAAAAAAGAAAAAACCTAAAAGTGGTAACATAGGTAGAACATCTATGGAAGATTTTAGAAGCTCAGGAGCAATCATGGGTCAAACTAATATTGGTAAAAAAATGACTCCAACTTACAAGCCAAAAATACAAAACCAAAAAGAAGATGGTTTATTATCAAAAATATATAAAGCTTTATCTACTAAAAGCACATCATACGACCCAACTGTTGCAGGTTTGGGTGGGTCAAAATTTGCTCAAAGGAAAGGTGGAGGACTTATTGGTAATCAAAAAAAACTTGATATGAACAGAAATGGTAGAATTGACGCTGAGGACTTTAAACTTTTAAAGAAAAAGAAAAAAAGAAAATAAGGAGATATTATGACAGAATTAATTAGAAAAATGAAAACAAAAACAAAGAGAAGAGGCACTCGACTTCAAGAAAAAAAAGTGCCTGTAAAAAGATTATTTGATGCTGGTAAAAAATCAGAAAGAGCGGTGGCTGATTATGAAAATGATAGAAAACAAATATTAAATCTAACATTAGATACTATAAACGCAACTGTTAAAGACCCAGCGGAAAACCTGCGTCAGAAACAAGAAGCTTACAAAAAAATAGTTGTGGATAATATCTTTATAAAACCTGAAGACATCGATATGGATGATTTAGATACAAAAAATTTTCAAGGTGGAGGCATGGCAGTTAAAGGTACAGGTGCACAAGTTAAAAAAACTAAATTTAAAGGTGTATTTTAGGAGACTAAATGGCTACTTCAGGCACAACAGCATTTGATTTAGATATTGATGATATCATTCAAGAAGCATACGAAAGATGTGCCATACGCACTAATAGTGGTAACGATCTTCGTTCTGCTCGAAGAAGTTTAAATATTTTGTTTTCAGAGTGGGGAAATCGTGGTATTCATTTGTGGAAAGTGGCTTTGAACACACAAGCTTTAACTTCTGGTACAGCAACTTATTCTGCACCGTCAGCGACAAATGATGTATTAGAGGCTTATATAAGCACATCAAGTGGAACAACAAGCTCAACTACAGACATATCACTTACCAAAATTTCAAGGAGTGATTATGCTAGTAAACCAAACAAGGGAGCGACTGGACAACCCTCAGAATATTATGTCGATAGACAAACCACACCAACTATAACTTTGTATCAAACACCTGATGCAAGCACATACACACATTTAAAATTTTATTGTGTTAAACGAATTGAAGATGTTGGAGCTTACACTAATCAAGCTGATGTAGCGTTTCGTTTTATACCATGCATGGTGGCGGGACTCGCTTATTATTTAGCTATGAAAGTAAACCCACAGTTGGTTCAACAGAATAAACTTATTTATGAAGATGAATTAAAACGAGCTTTGGAGGAGGATGGACAACGAACATCTGTGTACATCACTCCACAAAGTTATTATCCACAGGGGAACTAAATGCCATACGCTAGAGGAAAATATGCAAAAGCGATATCTGATAGGTCAGGTATGGAGTTTCCGTACAGAGAAATGGTAAAAGAATGGAATGGTTCGTTTGTGCATAAATCTGAGTTTGAATCAAAACATCCACAAATTCGTAGACGTCATCATTCTGCTGATGCAGAGGCCCTACAAAATCCAAGACCTTTAAAAAGTGCACCAACAGATGTTGATTTGAACCCAGCCTTATTTGCAAGTTTTGATACGGATTCACAGAGTGTGCCAGATAGTGCAGATGAACAAAATAAACGCCGTCAGATGGATATGCAAGTAGGCGAGGTAACGGTGAGTATATCATGAGTATTACACATTCAGCTTTTTTAACACAGGTCAGAAATTACACAGAAGTAGACTCTAATGTGTTATCAGATACCTTAATCGATCAATTCATTAGAAACATTGAACTTGATATAGCTGGTAAGGTTGATTATGACGATTTAAGAGCTTACAAAACATCAACCACAGTAGCATCACAAAGATATGTAAGTATGCCAGATGATTTGATTTATTTAAGGTCAGTGCAAATTACCAGTAGCAGCAGTCGTATATTTTTAGAAAAAAGAGACACAAGTTTTATATCTGAATTTAATCCAGGTGACGCTACAGGCACACCTAAATATTATGCTAACTGGGATGACACAACTATTGTTATTGCACCTGTGCCAAATACGACCTTTACGATTCAACTTAATTACATAACTGATCCACCACATTTNAATAGTTCNACCGCTACTTTTTTATCTAATAATCAGGAAAGTTTGCTTTTGCACGGCGTTCTTACAGAGTGCTTTAGCTATTTGAAAGGTCCTGCTGATATGTACACTTTATACAAACAAAAGTATAATGAAGAAGTACAACAGTTTGCGATGGAACAAATGGGTCAACGTAAGCGTGGTCAGTATGAAGATGGAGTGCCAAGGATGCCAATTCCATCAGTTTCACCGAATGTCAAAGGAGTAAGATAATGGCGATAACAACTAATGCAATATGTAATTCCTTCAAAAAAGAACTATTGGAAGGAACACACAATTTTAAATCTAGTGGTGGCAATTCATTTAAATTAGCACTGTATACCAGTAGTGCTACTTTAGGTAAATCAACCACATCGTTTACTACAGATAATCAGGTAGGAGCCACCGGTCAATATGCTTCAGGGGGAAGTGCGTTGACAAATGGTGGTACATCATTATCTTCTGATACAGCGTTAGTTGATTTTGCGGATCTATCATTTACAGGTGTAAGTCTGACAGCAAGAGGTGCATTAATTTATAACGACACAGCTTCTGGTGATCCAGCAGTATGTGTTTTAAATTTTGGTTCTGATAAAACAGCAACTTCAGGCACATTTACCATACAGTTTCCTGCTTTCTCTTCATCTGCTGCAATCATACGAATAGCATAGAGGTGACACATGGCGTTAGTTCTCAATGACCGTGTAAAAGAAACTACCACGACCACAGGCACAGGCACGGTAACATTAGCTGGTGCGGTGCAAGGTTTTGAAACTTTTGCGGCAGGTATAGGAAANAATAACACTACTTACTACTGTATTCAGCTAAATGCTGAATTTGAAGTGGGTTTAGGTACCCTATCTTCAGATAGCTCAACTTTAGCTCGTACTACAATCATATCGAGCTCTAATAGTGATAGTGCTGTTGATTTTTCTGCTGGTGCTAAATTTGTTTTTTGCACCATGCCTGCAAGTAAGTCATTAGTATTAGACGCAAATAATAATTTAACTTTACCTGCTAAATTTATAATGCCAGATGTTACTTCAGGTAAAATATTAGTAGGTGATGGCACAAGTTACGAAGAAGTAGCAGTAAGTGGCGATATTGGTTTAGCTTCTAGTGGAGCAATGACCATACAAAGTGATGCAGTAGAACAGTCTATGATAGCCGATGATGCTGTTGGGGCTGACCAATTAGCTGCTAACGCTGTGGTCAATGCAAGTGTGGCCTCAGATGCAGCAATCGCTGACACTAAATTAGATACTATTTCTACAGCGAATAAAGTTGATATTGGTGCACTTGATATAGATGGTGCATCAGATATAGGAGCTGATTTAGCAGATGCTGATTTAATTATTGTTGATGATGGAGCAAGTGGCACCGAGAAAAAATCACAAATGTCCAGAGTCAAAACATATATTGCAGATGTAACATTGACAACTGCGGCACAAACTAACATTACCTCACTTGGCACATTAACGACATTAACGGTTGATAATATAATTATTAACGGAACCAATATTGGGCACACCAGTGATACAGATGCGATAGCCATATCATCAGGTGGAGTGGTGACATTCAGTCAAAGAGATGTGCACTCAGGTGGTATTACTATAGCAGATGGTGGACAAATAGGTTCTGCCTCTGATACAGATGCTATAGCCATAGGATCTGATGGCGATGTAACTTTAACACAAGACTTAGAATTACAACACGATGGTGCAATTTTATCGTTCGGTGCTAACGATGAGATTACTTTAACTCATGTGCATGATACGGGTCTTTTGTTAGAGGACAGTGGTGGCACACCAACATTACAATTACATGATGCTAATGAAAGTATAGCATCAGACGGCAGTAAGATTATCATTACTTCAGGGGGCACAGCTTTTAATTTTCCAACTGCAGATGGGTCGGCTAATCATGTTTTAAAAACCGATGGTAGTGGCACATTATCCTTTGCAGCCACACCTGCTCCAGCACTAGATGATATTGGCACAGGTGATGCGGCCTCAACTTTAGCAACATCAGCTGGTAATATTACCATTGATGCTCAAGGTGATGATACTGATATAATATTAAAAGGAACCGATGGCGGTGCAGACACTGTATTTTTAACCATTGATGGTTCAGATGGAGGTAAACTATTACCAAATAATGGTATGGATTTAAACGGTAAAGAGCTTATACTAGATGCTGATGCCGACACCTCAATTACTGCGGATACTGATGACCAAATAGACTTTAGAATTGGTGGTTCGGATGTAATGGAGATGAATCCAACTGCCTTTAGTGGCGGTGCAATTTATGAAAATGCTGATGATATTGCGGCTGATTATTCAATTACAGCTGGTAAAAATGCCATGAGCGTAGGACCAATAACCATAGCAAGTGGAGTAACCGTAACCGTCCCTAGTGGACAAAGATGGGTAATATTATGACATGTAAAATAAATGCAGATACAAGTAATGGACTAAAATTAGAATCAGATACAAGTGGCGTAGTTGATATACAAGATAACGGCACAACTAGAGTCACTATAGGAGATAATGTTGATATTCATGGAAATGAATTTATATTAGATGCAGACGGTGACACGACAATTACTGCTGACACAGATGACCAAGTGGATATTAAGATTGCTGGTGCTGATGATTTTAAATTTATTGCTAATCAATTTCAAACTTTATCTGGTTCAACTCAATTAGACCATTGTAGACCGTATTTTCATGCTTATCTACAAACACATACAAATGTTACAAGTGGAACTGGCGTAACAAAAGTTGCCCTTAATGTAGAGTTATTTGATTCAGATGATAAGTTTGATAATTCAACTAATTATAGATTTACACCAGGAGTAGCAGGTTTTTACTTAGTGTCATCAAAAGTACAATGTAATGCTGCAGATGCACATTTTGTATTAAATGAAATTAGAAAAAATGGTGGTGGCACAGGATTAAACTATGCTGCTTTAAATTTTGATACTAGAGTTGATGGTAGTTCCGGAGGTGCACTTTCTGCTGATTCCTCACAAACAAGAATTATTGAATTAGACGAAGATGATTATATTGAGTTGTATGGTGCTGTAGTTTCAACTAGCACTTGTCAATTTGCTGGGCATGATAATTATGGTGGTTATAACTGTTTTATGACAGCGTGTAAAATAGGATAGAAGTTTATGGCAAATTTATATACAAAAATTATTTTATATTTAGAAGATAATGGTAAAACCATAGATGAGTCATCTGATGATTTTCGTTTTCTTTATGTCATTCAAAATGATTCAGATGGCAAAGGTGATTATCTTAAAGCTTGGAATGATAAAACTATAGCAGAGCCAAGTGAAAGTACATTAAATAGCTTTGAATCTGCAGCAAATGCAAGAGAATCTTTGAAAGAAGTACAAGGTAAAAGAAAAATGGAATACCCAAGTATTGTAGATCAATTAGATAAAATTTATCATAGTGGCGTTGATGCTTGGAAAGCAGATATCAAAGCAATCAAAGACAAGTATCCAAAGGAATAGATTATGGCACTAACATTACACGGCACAGTATCAGATAACACAGCAGTCTTTGATAGAAGAAGCACTAAACCACTTATTATCAATGGTGATATGGCAGTAGCACAAAGAGGTACATCTCAAACTGGACAGACAGCTAATCATTTTCCTATTGATAGGTTTGGATTTCAAATGCTTAATTTTGGTACATGGACATCAACTCAATCGACAGATGTTCCAACTGGTCAAGGTTTTGCAACTTCATTAAAATTAGATTGTACAACCGCAGATACAAGTTTAGCTGCTGGAGACTTTGGTGTTATTCATTATAAATTCGAAGGGCAAGATGCACAGCTATTAAAAAAAGGTACAAGTTCTGCTGAAAAAGTAACTTTATCTTTTTGGGTTAAATCTAATAAAACAGGAAATTATGTTATAGAATTATTTGATGTTGATAACTCAAGACAAATCAGCCAGCTTTATAGTATATCGAGTGCTGATACTTGGGAACAAAAAATAGTAACATTTGCTGGTGATACTTCAGGTGCATTAGACAATGATAATGGAAATAGTTTTGTTATACATTGGGCATTAGGAGCAGGTAGTACATATTCTGGTGGAACATTAAATACATCTTGGGCAGCAAATAATAACGCTAATAGATGGGTGGGTGGACCTAATCTAGCAGACAGCACTGATAACGAATGGTATCTAACAGGAGTACAATTAGAAGTAGGCGATTTTGATGTTAACAGCATAGCTCCCTTCCAACATGAATCGTTTGGTGATAATTTGGCAAGATGTCAAAGGTATTATTTTAATTTAGTCGAAGGCAACAGTTTAAATTTCGCATCAGGTGCATATTACAATGCTAATTTATTTGCAGTTCATATACCATTTCCTGTAACAATGAGGTCAGCACCATCAGTAGATAAAGATGTAGGAACAAGTTTTTTTAATATACTTGCAAATAATACTGCTGATGCCTGTGATGATTTGTCGATAACGAGAGCAACAACGACAGGGTGTGCATTAGATTTTTCAGGTAATGTTTCAGGCACACAAGGGCATGGGGGTGTGATGGCAACAGGAAATGCAGGTGCAAAGATAGCATTTGAATCGGAGTTATAATGGAAATTACATCAGCAAAATATTATAAAGATATAGCAACAGATACAAACACATCTATCGAAGCTGTTATTGATGGTAAAACTTGGTCAGTTCCAATAGATACAGAGAACATACACTACCAAGCAATCCAAGAATGGGTAGCAGAAGGTAACACTATAGCGGAGGCGGACTAATGCCATTAGTAATTAAAGGAAGTAGTTCAGGACAAGTAACGGTTGATGTGCCAGCAGCAGCAGGTACTAATACACTAACCTTTCCAGCTGCGACGGGTAATATCATAACCAATAAAACTGCTGGAACGATTATACAAGTTGTAAATACCGTAAGTTCTGCTGTTGCCACAGGCACAACAGTATTTACTTATGCAAATACTATTCCTGATAATACGGAAGGTGATGAATATATGACTTTAGCAATCACTCCGACTAATTCATCAAATAAATTATTTATACAAATTGTTGCGTTTATGGCAAGCACAGCCACAAATGCAGCTATGAATGGAGCTTTGTATCAAGATTCAACTTCTAATGCTTTGGCTGCTATAGTTAGCCCTAAAAACAATGCAAATGGTGCTCCGACTATTTTAACACTGAATCATTTTATGGCTGCTGGAACAACAAGTGAAACCACTTTTAAATTTAGAGCAGGTAATGCTAATGCAGGTACAACTTCTTTTAACGGTATAAGTGGAGCTGTAACTTTTGGTGCTATACCTAAATCATCTATAACAATTACGGAGATAGCAGTATGATTACAAAAATACACTATGATATAGCCTCTGCTATTTTAGCAATAGACCCAGACGCTAAAGTTAAAGTAAACAATGAAGATATTGATGATATTGAATGGACGAGCTCTGAGATATCAAAGTCAGATATACAGGCAAAAATAGCAGAATTAAAAGCAGCAGATGATGCGTTGGCATACGCTAGAAATAGAGAGCCAGAGTACCCATCTATAGGCGACCAACTAGATGCTTTGTATCATGCGGGAGTATTTCCTACAGATATGGCAAACAAAATAAAAGCAATTAAAGATAAGTATCCTAAAGGGTAGGAGATAAAATATGTATTTTGGTGCAACCACATTTGCTGAAGATTGTTTTGGAGCACAAGGTGTACCTAATACTGTAGTAGAAGTTTCTGGTATTGCTTTAGCGATGAATTCAGGATCTTCAACGATCACAGGCGATGCCAATGTAACGGCAACAGGTATTGCAGTAACATCTTCAATAGGTTCAGTGATACCTATAACTGACGTAAGTTTTGCAGTAACAGGCTCAGCGTTAACCCTAAGTCAAGGCATTGCAAACGGTGTGGCTTGGGAAACAGTAGATATTGGAACNGCGCAAACNTATTCAGATGTAAGCACAGGNTCTTCTCAGACATGGACTGATGTAAGCACAGGTACAGCTCAGACATGGGAAAAAGTTGATGAGGTTGAAAAGGTAGCCTAACTACTTATATAATTAAACAAACAGGACAAAATTATGGCATCAACATTTTCAAGCGATTTAAAAATAGAACTTATGGCAACAGGGGAAAACTCTGGAACCTGGGGTGATAAAACTAATACTAATTTAAATCTAGTGCAACAAGCAATCGCAGGTTATCAAGAGATAGATGTAGCCTCATCTGATGTTACCTTAGTAATGTCTAATGCAGCGATATCCAATGCTCGTAATATGTCTTTAAAATTTACAGGTACACTTGGAGCCAATAGAACGGTCAATATGCCTGCTTCTATTGAAAAGTTTTTTAACATTATTGATGGCACCAACCATGATGGTAATACTCTTACTTTCAAAGTAACCAGTCAAACAGGATTTTTACTTTGTGAGGGTAATCATTACATCTGTCATGCCAATGGCACTGATATTGTTAAAGATCAAGAAACTAGAGTATGGAGAGCAGTATCTGCAAACGAAACGGTACAAGCAGGAGCACAACTTTTAGTTGATACTTCAGGTGGTGCGAGAACAATCACCTTGCCTGCCTCACCCGCTGCTGGAGATGAAGTTACCTTTTTAGATGCAAAATATACATTTGATTCAA
>FUFK010040654.1_pt1 | contig 42897 bp, 33 predicted proteins | sample 1021851 | NCBI WGS metagenome assembly FUFK01 (sample SAMEA51879418, study PRJEB19060) | metagenome
GCTGTTACCTTTTTTGATGCTGATACATTTTCAGGATTTGAGAATTAGGGAGTATTTATAAAAAGGAGGATACGACTGGCTTATGCAATACGGACTAACTTCTAAATCCTGGTATTTTGCATTACAAAAAAGGGAAGGACAGCAACGGCCGGGAGGTAAATAAGAGTACTGAAATCGAAAAACAACCGGAAGCATTGCATATTAACACTCAGGCAGTCCAGTTCTTAAAATCAAAGATTGGATTATACAAATAGTGTATAATCTTATTACCAAAGTGAATTTCAAAATCCATCAAGAACCTGAAGTTGAGAAAACATTTTTCGGTACGATCGTAACTATTAAAATTTAAAGTGAATCGTCAGCACTAATCTTCTGTTGTAATTTCAGCGTTAGTTCCTCAAGGAACTTCGTTTTGCTTCCTTTCCTAGCCTTTATTTCAGAAAATGTTTTATAGATATTATCGAGTTTAACATTGAAAAAATCTTCAAAGGAAGAGGTAATAGCACTTAATTCTACAGCCCCATTATTTAAAACCCGATCAGAATAAAGGGCGTAGATTAATTCAGTTAGTGCAGCTTTAGATCCAGTCCACAAAAGTAGTTTATGGTCTTTCTGTTCATAGCTAAAATCCCTTTTTGAATCCAGCTTTTGAATTGATTCCCTTATATAATGAATCAGTCGGTACATGGCCTGTATTTTTGACCATAACATATCATGGGAAGTTGAAAATTCAGGATACTGGTAATAATTAATCATGGGGGTAATTGGAAAATTATTCTGATGGTTCCTGATAAAAAATTGTGGATCCAGGTAAGTATTCCCCTGTTCCATATAATAAACAAAGTCTTTGTTTCTAAAAAAGAATTTATTGATTTTCCGAAGTTCCTTTTCCAGGAATTGTTTTTGGTAATTTTTCCCAGTTTTCGGTTTCCGAGAGGCACAGGAGCGGACTTCTGAAAAATATATCAGGTAGCTCATAGGAACCACTTTGATATTCTTAAAAAATCCAATTTCTTCAGAAAGGTTTTCAAAATCTTTATCCTCCACCATGTTCTGCATTTTCGACAAGGTTTTAATGCACAGGGGAATTCCATTCTCTGCTTTTTTAACAGGATCGGCATCCGTATTAATAAGGATATTTAGGTCCTCGGTAAATTTGTTTATGACTTTACTGAACATGGAATTCTTATCTTGAAAAATTAAATAATACCAGGGTATGAATGTTTTCAAGTCGGTGATGCTTTTGGTTTGAAACAACTGAAAAAGTTTAATACGGCTTATTAGCTTTCATTTCTCATCAGACCAAGTAATTCTAAAATATAATTATCACCAGTTTGGATATAGGAAAATTTAGGTATAACGCTTGCCCCTACCTTTTTCTTTTCAAAGGCTGCGGTCATTCCAAAATCTACCTGATTATAGTTTAATTCTTTGCAGCGTTTTATCGTTTGAAATAATAGTTGTCGATATACCTGATATTTATGAGCAACATCGTAATCCATCCCTATCAGCGAGGGAACATAAGTCTGCTTGCTATTCTTATAACAAAACATTACGCCAACTGGCCGGGGGTGATTTCTATTATCAAATTCCGGTTTTAGTTGAAGTACGATAAACTCCCAATTCGGATGGCGGGACATTTTCAGGAATAGCTCTTTTGGATATAAAAAAGTATTCAGACCCGGGTTATTATTCTTCACATTTTTATAAAGCTGGTAATAGCAGTCTATATCCTCCCTTGAGGCTTCCTCTTTAACCAGGATATCAAATTTCTCCTGGTAAGGTTTAATATCAGTGTTAAAGTGCCTACGGGATCTTGCTGAAAGACTTGAAAAATAATCTTCAACAGTTTTCCAGCTAAAATCGGAATAAATACAGGCTTCTGGCATCGCCACCTTAATAAATCCCTGCCCGTGAAAAATGGCATTCAGTTCCTTATCTTCCGCAAAGTCTCTCATCACCACCATTCCCGGTTGCAACTGGCGTTCAAGTTCCTCCACCTTTTGAATCAATACCGTAAGCGCTTCTTTCCATAAGGAATGTGACCGATCGAGAAATAAATGATCTCCTTCGGTAAATAAGGATCCCATACTGAGTACCTTTGAAGTTAAGTAATAAGAATCCTGTAACCTTTTATGTTCAGTTTCAATGGATATGGAAGCAGGGGCGAGCATATCATCCTTCCAGAGCGATAGGGAAAAGAAAGTTGCAAGAATCGGTCTTTGCTCAGCATCCCGGATAATCAGATAATAGAACTTCCAGTCATTCTCCTTCATTGCATTATCCTTAGTAAATGAATTTTCCAGAAAATCTAAAGCCTCCCAGTCAAAACAACCACATCCGGCGAATAAAGCGTCCCAATCTTTCTTTTCGATTCCATGGATACTTTGTTCCACTTGAATTTGTAAGCCATGATCTCTGGATTTTTCCTGCTTCGCACCTTGTAAGGGACCTTCCATTCTAAAGGCCCTATAAACACGATCCAGCGAACTACCTGTTTCTTCTAAGGCTTTGGGATAATGGTATACCAGCGCATCCACTAACTTCTTAATATCACTTTTTGTATTATGCCGGGATATGGTAATTCGCACGCCCGTATTTTTGACCGGTACTGCAGGAAACAAACCCAGGTTCACATAGAAACCTTCATTCATCAGGCGTTGTACTAGATTATACCCCGTAACTGGCAATCCCGAACCAATAAAGAAAACAGGAGAATAATTTTTCTCCACTACCGGAATATCCGTTTCTTCCAACAGATCACTAAAATATTGAATTTTATCACGGAGTTCTTCCTGCAACTCGTAGATTTCAGGAGATAAATGAATATCTGCAGAAGCAATGGCCGCTGCTACAGAAGCGGGTTCCAACTGTGCGCTGAAGGTCAGGGGACCGCCAAAGTTTTTAATTTTAGCATGAAGATCTTTATTTTCACAAACCATCACTGCTCCGCTAGCTCCAAAGGTTTTGCTTAGGGTTCCAAAAAGTATCATTTTTTCTGAGAGCCTACCTAAATTATCCATAATAAACCCCGAGCCATTCCTACCGCACCAACTCATACCATGAACGTCATCAAAATACAGATGAAGTTGCGGATATTTCTCACTAAGGGCCAGTAATTCCTGAACCGGGGCGTGGTCGCCGTACATAGAATAAACACCATCCGCCATGTACCATATTTTCTGGCATTTAGTGAATTTTTTAATCTTATCTTCAAGCATTTGCATATTATTATGCCGTATCATTTCCACGGGAACTCCCCTCGTTTTGAGAATCTGCGTGGCATTCTGCACACTCCAGTGTACCTGGTGATCGAGTATAACGGCATCTTCATCCCTTACAGCACAGGGAATAACTGCGATATGTCCCAGGGTGCTGTTCTTAGTAATAATAATTGGCGCATTATAAATTGAACCCACTTTTTCTTCCAACGCTGCATATAAAGGATGTGAGATATAGGATTTTGATAATGGAAACTGTGTCCCACAATTACGGATAGCTTCTATGGCCGCATCTTTTAACCGCACATCTTGTTCCAGACCAAGGTACCCGGTGGTACCAAAATGATAATGCTCCTTTCCTTTAATCTTTATGCTTCTTCCATTTAATGAGTTGCCTTCTGCGTGCAAATGTAAGATCCCGGCATTTTTTGCATCGGTGATTACTTCATCGACAGTATCCAGAAAATCGTTGTGTTTAATCTTTGCCATAATTTGTATTTATTTGATAGTAAATTTTATTTTACGTAAGTCATTACAAGCTATAAAAAAGCCTATTTAGCCAAGTGATAAGCAGCCCTCAAACTAAAACTTAATCTGTTTTTGATAAGGGAAATTTCATTTTTGATAACTACCTAGTTAAAAAATAGATTTACTATTATGTTTTATAATAGAATACTGTAAATTGTTACTACCTATATTAGGACAGGTTCTTTTTCAAATCGAAATAGGGAATGATTTGGCACAAAGAAAATATAGAAAACGACTATGCATACTTATGGATTGAAAACAAGATTTTGTTTTTCAAGTACAAGGCTGATGTCTTTATTGACCTGGATGCCGCACGTATTATTGTAGCAGATCGTATTAGTCTACAAAAGGAAAAGCCCTATCCTGTGCTTTGCTATACCGAAGGAGTTACCAGTTCTGATAAAACAGCAAGAGATTACTTATCTCTAAAAGGAGTCATTCTGACCAGGGCTATTAGTTACTTAGCATCTCCAACCGTTTCCCTGGCAATGTTGCATTTTTATTTGGAAAAAAATAAGCCGGCAGTGCCTTCAGAAATATTCACCAGTGAGGTTCTGGCGCGCAAATTCCTGGAGCCCTATACCGATTAATTCCTTTTTTCACAAAAACTAAGGATTATGAAAAGTAAAATAGATCAAAACAGGTGGCAGAATCTTTTTTATATGTTTGTTGGAATGGCCAAAGGAAACTTTTCCTATAAGATTAAACGCACCCGCAACGATGACGAACTTGAAGCACTTGTTGCTCTAAGCAACATGTTATCTGAGGAACTTCGGGAAACATTTAATCATCATGGTTTTTTAGATCCCAGGAGAACTTATCTCTATTTGGCCAAAATGGACTTTTACCTGGATGAAAATTTAACCATAAGTAGTTTTAATACTGAAGTCCCGAATCTATTGAAGCTTTCTGAAACAGCTTTGATCAACACTCCTTTTATAGAAATTCTTGACGAACAGGCTGTGGAGATATTTACTAGTAATAGTATCCGGTTTAAACAGAAGGATTTTAAGAGATTTAGCCTGGACCTTACATTTCGCACAAACCAGGATCTTATCATTAATACCAACTGCTATATTTCATCAATAATACCTATTTCTAATAAACACTACTATACCGTTTCCACTTTCCTCCCGGTAATCCTTGAAGAAAACATTCCGAGTTTTATCCCATCAGAAGCTTCAGGAGAAACTAAGGCTGCCCAAATATTCAGTAACAAATCAGACTTAAGAAGAGTACACCAAGTCCGGGATTTTATTGTTACAAATCTGGGTAAAGAGCTTCCGAATGCTATGGATTTAGCTCATAAATTTTACACCAACGAATCCAAGTTAAAAAAGGATTTCAGGGCAGTCTTTGGGATGACCCCTTTCCAATTTATAAGATCAGAGCGTCTCAACCTGGCCAGGCAGCTGATCCGGGACACTCCACTTTCCTTACAGAATATTGCCAGTACCTGCGGGTTTAAGACCTATCCACATTTTTCCAACGCATTTAAGGATGAATTTAAAATGTCGCCACAAGAAATGCGTATTTCACTGGGAGGTGAGTCATCTTAAATTTCTTTGCTTTATGCAACTAACTCCCTGAAAACCATAAACTTTTCTTTTCATCTTTACCTTATCAAATAAAATAACGGTAAATGATATCTTTTAGGTTTACATATCAAAGGTTTATAGTTCAAGCGACCGAACTCTTATTTATTTTACTATTTGTATATGCGGCAATAAGTAAAATTTTGGATGCGGAACAATTCAGGTTAGAGCTTGGCAAATCTCCTTTATTATCTAATTACGGGGACTTAATTGCTTTGGGCATTCCATCTCTTGAACTTGCTACATCAATTTTTTTATTAATTCCACGGACAAAATTTTTAGCACTACATGGAGCCTTATCACTTATGATCGGCTTTACTACCTATATATTCCTGATTTTGAATTTTACAAATCATATACCCTGTAGCTGTGGTGGGGTATTAGATGAACTAGGTTGGACCGAACACATGATTTTTAATTTGTTTTTTATAATTCTTGCCATCCTAGCTCTTTTAGTGTATAAACCCAAATAAAATTAATTTATACAACCTAGAAACCTTATTGCGCAATAAGTAGGAGAAGCTGAAAATCCTTTAAAGAGTAAGCATCATTAAAATTTAATATTATGAAAAATATGAAAATCATAACCGCAGTATTAGCTATAGCAATAGCTGTAGGTGGTGCTTTTATGACCCATGCAGAAGAATCTGTAACCATGCAAGAGAACCAAATTGCAATGCTTGAGGCATCAAAAGATGCTGTTGTACAGCTTGGCTACTACAGAACGATTTCTAGCGACCCGAGTACATGTCAGACATTTTCTAATGTCAACTGTAGCCCTACAGCGGAAGGACCACTTTGTATAATGAATGTCCAGGGACAGGCCAAACAGTTATATGATAATGACTGTTCTACTCCCTTGCGATATGAACCAATTAAGTAAAACTTAATTAAAAGGCAGGAGAAATCCTGCCTTTATTATTGTCATGAAAACCACCAACAAAAAACTCATTAGGATTGCTTTATCCATTTTATTGGGATTTCTCCCAATTCTGTTTATATATCTGGATTATTATTCTGAAGAATCTAAAAATTCAGGATTTAGTAGAAAATTCCAACAGGATAATTGGACAATTTCATCGATTCACAACTTAAAATATGCTGGATATTATTTTTCCGGAAAGAATGAAAACTCAATATTCCTAGGACACTACGAGGCTGCTGCACATTTATTGCAATATAACTTCGTAGAGGATACTATATTTCAACTTAACTTTGAAGTCTCATTGGATAAGTATACTGATTTACAACCGAATGGATTTCAAACCCAGGTAATCTTCCCTTATTTTTATTTAATTCAAAATGCAAGTAATTCCATTATTCAATTAGATCTCAATAACCGAAAGGAACAAAAATCAGTATATAAAGAGATCAAACAAAGTTTCGATCAGGCGCTAATAATTGATTCTTCTAAGATAGTAGTAAGAACTTATGATCAAAATGCTTCGCAAAATATCTTGGAATTAGACTCGAACTCAGTAAAAAAGATTCAAACTTATACTCCTGAAAAACAATTTGATGGCCTTTTTGGTATTGACGGACAATTAATCCAAAATAAAGATAAAGTTATATATCTTTTCTATTACCGGAATGAATTCTTAGTATTTAACAAATTACTACAGTTGCAATATAAAGGTAGCACCATAGATCCATTATCTCATTCCAATTTAGAATTTGAATTCATAAATGAAGGCAGGCAGAAAACTTTTTCTAAACCACCTACCCGTATCAATAAATCTGCTTTTATAGATAAATATTATTTATATGTTATATCTCCAAGAAAAGCCGACAATGAAACATTTACTAAATTCTCAAATTCCTGGGTTGTTGATCAATACAATCTTAAGAGCGGACAATATATTCATAGTTTTTACATCCCGGAATATCAAAATGAAAGGGCTATCGATATTAATATATTAAACAATAAAATCTTTGCTCTATATAATGATCAACTGATTATTTTCGAGCATCAATAATAGTTTTAACCTCCCCACATTTACTCAAAAGATCTTCAGGTTTGAAAATCTTACCATTCTTCATTACTCTATGTATATTCATAGATTGTTTTAAATTTTCCAGAGGATTCTCATTTAAAATTACCAAATCAGCAAGTTTACCTTTTTCTATAGATCCTATATCCTGTTCCAGTCCTAGTACCCGTGCCCCTGTAAGTGTAGCTGATTCCAAAGCCGTCATTGGTGTCATACCTCCTTCATTTAAGGACCACATTTCCCAGTGAAATTCGACTCCGGGAAGATCTCCATGAGATCCTACTATGATGGTGGCTCCCATTTTTTCGGCCTCAGCTGCATCCGTAATATAAGGTCTAAAGGAAGAGTCGGAAGGAACAATATCCTCTTGATCAAACCCTATAAAATTTTCATAAACTTCCTTTGAACATACCATTTGGTAAGATTCATCCAATTCTTTGTTTGAAAGTAAATTCTTAAATCTCGGAAATTCTCCACCCATTGCTACACCGGTTAAACTATAAGCAGTGCCAGAATAAGCCAACAGTTTTTTTGCGTCTTCATATAAATCGCCAAGCCTTAAAATATGCTCCCAACTGGTATACCCATCTAACAGGATAGATAAATTATACGTTCCCATATAATTATTAGAATCCGGATGTCCTATTATATTCAAACCCTCATCCTCAGCAGCTAATCGCAACCATTGTCTTACTTGCCTATTCCATCTATCATGAACTTTAATAAAAGTAGCTCCCAGATCTTTTTGAGATTTTATCCAATTATGGGCATCTTCATATTTCTCAATTGAAAAATTTTCACTAGCTAAAGCATCGCTTCCAAATAATCTAGGCATTGGAGATTTCCCCATAGCACTTAGATTAGCGTAGCTAATAAAATCATCTTCCACAGATGGATCTCTATTAGTGGTAATTCCATAACCTAATGCAATTTGTAATTGATTCCAATCATCCGCCAATATGTCTGGTGGGGGAGCTGTGTGACCGTGCATTTCTACGAAACCGGGTACAATCGTTTTCCCCTGGAGGCTTATAATTTCAGTATTTGGTGGTATTTTGATATCCGTAGTAGGCCCCACTTTGACAATCCGATTTCCTTTAATTAAGATTGTTCCATTTTCAATAATTTTATTATCAACTATCGGAATAATCCGGGCTCCCTTCAAGGCTTTTAATGCTTTAGGCTTTGCGCGTTTCTCCCATAGTTCCAAAGTATTACTAGTAATACGAGATCTAGAAGTTTCTACCGATTCTTTAAATAATCTATCATCTATTTTAAACGTATAGACTTTCGTTCCATGTGACCAGTTTAATGAATTGTCTTCAGTAAATACTGCATCTGTTGCTCCACTTTCCGTAAGCTGTATGCCCTCGAATGACTCTTCTCTAGGAAACACCTGATAAGGCTGATTCATATCATCAACTTTCATCAGGAAAAGGTTTTGTTGAAATTTAAAGTTTAAGACTCTACCATCCCTTCCCATTATCATTTCCTGAACTAATAAATCTGTCTCTGCAACTTTTTCAAGAATGTTATTTTCCAGGTCATATCTCAGAAATGCTTTTTTTCTTTCCGCTGGTTCTTTTTTCCCAAAGAAATATATGTACTTACCATTCTGAGAAATAGAATTCATCATAGGAATTCCAGACATAATAGTTCTTACCTCCCCTGTTTTTAAATTTTTAAAAATTAAATCGCCTGTACCATGTTCATATTCATCACAATTTCCAAATAAACGCTGAGCCTTTAAATACACTAAATTCATCCCTGTTTTTCGGGAGAACTTATACAAGGCTGATTCTTCTACCAGCTTTTTAAGCTGCTTTTCCTGAAGATCGTAGCTGTAGATATATCCTTTCTCACCCGATTCCCGGGAGCTAAATATGACTTCATTATCAATAATTTGTGGGTAAAATTGGGCAATCTCCTGGTTCGGAAGCAATTTTTTAATCTTGCCGTTTTGCTTGGTATAAATCGTACCATTTGCCGAAAATACGAACCCATCCTTATAGGGTTGAACCCATCGAAAATGTTTTACCTGAATAGCATCGTCATCGATATTAAATTTATTTTGTACCAAAGGCGCTAATTCCATTTCAATAGCTGCTTCAAAGGGAATCACATGGTCAGAATAAGTCTTTAAATCGATCTGATGAATATTTCCATCATACGGAACGATAAGAGCACTCGAACTGTAAGCAAATCGCGGAAAATGGTATAAAAATTTACCAACTTCTTTTCTTAAAACCACCTTTTCTAATTCCAGATCGATAAGAACCAATTCGTTCATTTTAAAATCCTGATCTAGAAATGAATTCAATTGAACAAAGGCCAGGAATTTATTATCCGGAGAAACCTGTAAAGACAGCGTATTTACTTCTAATGGTAATTCCATCATTAAAACATAATCATTCTTCTCTGGATCAAATTCAAAGAGCTTATTTCCACTAACGTAAAAACTTGTATTTTCATCGATCATTTTAAAAGCACCCTTAACATTAATAGATGTTTCAACCGAATCTTGTACTCTGGTCTTTTGTCTGTTTGAAATTAAATATTCGCCGTCCGCAGTCCACTCCACATTCAGGATATAATCCATATCCTGAAAAAATTCAATTTCCTTAATATCACCGCCAAGGAGATTCATGGTATATATTTTATTATTACCGGAGCGATCTGACAAAAAGGTGATATGCTCCCCATCTGGTGTGAAGACCGGAGATGTATCCCATGCTATACCTTTTGTAAGTTGCTTAGCTTTACCTCCTCCCTTAGGAAGAAGGAAGATATTACCGAGCAACTGATATACAATGGATTCATCTTTTGAAGATACATCCAGATTCATAAAGGTACCCTCGGTAGTATTAATCGTTGTAAATCTGGTAGCTTCTAAGGGCAGTTCAATCTCCTGAGAACAGGCTGAATTTTGAAAGCCCATGGCCACCAATAGTATTAGGCTTATAAGTTTATACTTCATAATCACAATTTAACCGAGAAGCTTTGTAGCCTCCCGGATTTCTTTATCAATTAATAACCTGGATTTTGAACTAAATTCATATTTCGATTCAACTCATTTTCAGGAATAGGGTAACGCACGTCTGTTTCCTGCCAGTTTTCTTTAATAGGGGACAGAACATCCCCTGCCCTACCCTTTCTTTTAAGATCCAGCCAACGATGTCCTCCTTCTGTAAAAAGTTCACGAAAGCGCTCCTGGATTACAATTTCCAATCCTTGATTATTCGAAGAAAGAACCACCGATTCCAAATTAGCGCGTGACCGGATGATATTCAGGTCTTCTTCTGCACCGATAAAGTTTCCAAGGTGGATCCTGGCTTCCGCTCTTATCAAGTGAATTTCTGCGAATCGAATCAACATGGAATACTCCGTCACCGGGGTACCAGACTTAATTTTATATTTACTGGGATAGTAATAATTATCAGGAGGTATACTGAGGCTGTCAATCCAGTTAGATCTACGTAAATCTTCTATTTCAAATTTATCTATTAAAGATGGTCTAAGACTTACATTAAAAGGAACTGATACTAAGATAAATCCATTGCCTTCCCTGGTATTTATATTTGGAATAACTGGTTGCAGCTGCCAGATGGCTTCAGTGCTATTAGCAAGAAAAACCTGGTTTAAGTCATTCAATATATTATATAAATCGGTTTGATTTAATACTTGGGTTGCAGCGGTTTCCGCTTTATTCCAATTTTCAGTATATAAATAAACCCGGGCTAATAAAGAAGTTGCCGCCCACTTTGTCGCTCTTGTACGTTCCCCACCATAGCTACCATAATTTACCGGCAAAACTTCCTGCGCTAATTCCAGGTCGTTTATAATGAAATCATACACCTCTCCTATTGGCTTTCTTTCCAGAGACTGATTGATTCTATAATCAGTCCCCGTTGCAATAGGAAGTTCACCATATAAATTTACTAGGTAGAAATAGCAAAATGCCCTAAGAAATATTACTTCTCCTTTAAGTCTTTCTTTTAATTCTGGCGACAATTCCGAAGAATTTTCAAGCCCTTCCAAAATAGCATTTGCTTGATAGATATATTTATAGCCCTCATTCCATAGATACAATTCATTCCAGGAATTGGTAGCTAAAATCTGGTTAGCATAAAACTGTCCCTGTTCCGTTACTTGGCTATGGTTTAAAAACTCATCGGCTGAGAGTCCTGTTAATTCAACAATACTCTGCTGCCCTCCACTGGCAAATCCAGTAGTTTCAGCCATTGCTGAATAAATACCCAAAACAGCAGCTTCAGCAGTAGTAGGATCCTGAAAAATATTACTGCTATCTAACTGGTAATTTGGGGCCTCAACTTCAACCTTATTACAGGATAGGAGGCTCATTAAAACGATTGTGAAAAGTGAAAGACTGAAAATTGTATAAAGTCCACTCCTTTCTAATTGATATATTTTCATATTAGTTTCATTTAAAGATTTAATTCCAGGCCAATACTGTAAACCCTCAATGGCGGCAGGCTATTCAGCCCTGGGTTTTCAGGATCTAATCCTTTATAATCTGTGATTGTAAATAAGTTTTGCCCCTGGAAATAAATTCGGGAAGAAAGATTTCCCAGAACAGGTAGCGTATAAGAAAGCGATACGTTTTTCAGCCTGATATAAGAGGCGTCAGAAACATTGAAACTGGTTCCGGTAGCATTCAGATAAGAAAAGAATGCGTCATTGAATTGAACCGAAGGTTTTTGATAAGAGGTTTGGTCACCCGTAGCCTGCCATCTATCCAAAACAGCTACAGGCTGATTACTTCTAGATCCAGCAAGGGTAAAAGCATTATAATAGCCCAGCCCATTTTGTTTGCTAAATTGAAAGAAAAAATCCAGGTTCCAGCTTTTATAAGTAAGTGAATTACGAAGTCCACCATAGTAGTCCGGATCAAAATCTGTGTTGTCCTCAATATCTTCAGGATAAGAAATAAATCCGTCGCCATTAAGATCTGCAAAATCAAATACCCCTGTTTCAGGATTTACGCCCGTATAGCGATAACTTCTAAGAAGGTTTAAAGGTTTTCCTATGCTATACAGATTTGCATAGGGAGAACTCTCCAGGTCTTCATACTCCAGCAGCTTATTATTCTGAAAACTAATATTGAAACTGGTTTCCCAACGGAAATTATCATTGTCAAAATTTCTAGTGGTTAGTAAAAACTCCAGTCCTTTATTTTCCACTGTGGCAGGAAAATTACTCTGTACTCTGGTAAAGCCTGTAGTTCCGGGTAATGGAAAACCAACCAATTGGTTAGAGGATCGGTTCCTGTAATAACTAGAGCTTAAGTTAATAGCATTATCGAAAAAACCCAACTCAAGCCCCATTTCTAATTTCCTGTTGGTTTCCCAGCCAAAATCCGGGTTGGCAATTCTTACAGGGTTAAAACCAGTAATGCCCTGGTAAGAATATCTTGAAGCTCTCCATAGGTCTAAGAATTCATAATCACCAATTTGGTCGCTACCAGTAGTCCCATAGCTAAATCTTAATTTTCCGAAATTGATGAATCCTAAACTTTTCTTTATGAAATTTTCTTCAGAGAAAATCCAGGCGGTTCCTACTGCTCCAAAATTCCCATATTCCCGACCGGGTCCAAACCTACTGGAACCGTCTCGTCTTCCGGTTAGATTCACAAGGTATTTATCCTTATAATCCAGGTGGAGCCTACTAAAGATTGCCTGATACTTATAATCTATCCTATTGGAATTAATTACCTGAATACTATTGGCAGCTCCTAAATTCTCTAATAATGCATCACTGCCAAAGCCCGAAGCCCTGAACCCACTATTTATCCTGGTATCTTCCTGGATAGTGCCTCCCACTAAAACATCAAAATCAAAATTGCCGAATTTATTTCGATACCTTAGTTTAGGTTCGATAATCCAGGTTTCCAATTCACTATTATTTTGTGAGGCTCTACGCTGGTTGAACGTTTGAGCCGGATCAAAGGCCGATTGGGGTGTAGTTTGCAACTGGTTAGCATACATTTTAGTATAGCCTAAACCAGAAGATAGTTCCAGGCCGTCAAATATCTTATATCCTAAATCGGTATGGAGGATAAGCGTATTAATTTCAGAGGTATACTTTTCCTGTAGGGATGCCAGTGGATTCGTCCAGGTAGAGTTCTCCCAGTTAAGTGAGCCATCTTCGTTGTATAGTATTGGAGCATTTGGAGGAAGCGTCAACGCCGAAAGAGTAAGATCAGTTTTTGGCAAGTTGTTGTTATCAGAACTAAAAGTTCCGGAGATATTCCCGGTAAATTTCTGATTTTCGGAGGTGTGGCGGAGATTTACATTCCCGGAGAACCTCCGGTTTTTAAAATCACCGGAGAAAACCGTGGTTTCTTCCCTAAAGCCTGTTCCAGCCCTAAAACTCGTATTTTCATTACCTCCAGATAGCGAAGCCTGGAAATTTCTCAACCTCGCTGTATTTCCAATGAGTTCTTTCTGCCAATTCACATATCGGTCCCGGTCCCAAACTACCAGATCTGGTGCACCAGCCGCAGTGGGCTCTGTCTCTGCAAGCTCATAAGCATCCCTTCGTAGGTCTAAATATTGCTCGGTGTTAAGCAGATCCATAAAATTTGAAACCTCCCCCACCCCGGTGGACATATTTAAATTGACCTGGGTTTTACCACTTTTCCCTTGTTTAGTAGTTATAAGTACGACTCCATTTGCTCCCCGGGAACCATAAATTGCCGTAGCATCTGCATCTTTTAAAACTTCGATACTTGCAATATCTGAAGGGTTTATTGCACTTAGGGGATTAGACCTGATATTAGCACCGGCCACAAATTGATTGGTAATTGCACCACTGGGAAAGGGAACTCCGTCAACAATAAACAATGGATTATTGCCACCTGTCCGCAGACTATTTGTTCCCCTTATCTTAATATCAAAACCGCCACCTGGCACCCCGGTAGACTCTATAATTTCTACCCCGGGCATTCTTCCCTGGATAGCTGCCAATGGATTTAATACCGGTTGGTTTTCAATTTCTTCTGCAGTAACCCTCGAAATATTCCCGGTACGCTCGCGTTCCGTAACACTATAATACCCGGCATTGATCTCAACCTCCCCCAGGGCTGCAACATCTTCTTTTAGAGAAATATCTATGGTTGGCTGATTACTTACTGTTACTTGCTGTGATATGTATCCAATAAAAGAAAATATAAGAGTATCGCCTTTACTTGCAGTAATAGAATAATCTCCATCAATATTTGTGGTAGTTCCTATTCTGTTGTTCTTGATAAAAACGGTCACTCCTAAAAGTGGTTCGCCATTTTGCCCAGTCACCTTTCCAGTAATTTCCTGTTGGAAAGAATGTGGAATATAAATGGGCATATTAGCAGCTTTTGCCTGGCCCATTGCCAAAAGAACCAATACGGCCATGGCTAGCAGAAACATGATAATAAGCATGCCTTGCTTGTAAAAATTTTTCATAATTTTACATTAGTTAAATGAAACATTTGTTTTATTAAAGCTTAGGCCTTCCCCTCCAGACGCCAATCTTAAGGGAAGGCTTTCTTGCTTTTACCCGTCAAAACGAGTGTTCATCTTTTTCTTTTTTCATGTGCAATTCTTTTTTTTAGCTAAAGCAAACTATTAATATGGAGCAAAAAACGCATCCTTTGCCTAAAAATAAGGTTCCCAGCCTCCTTCTCCCTAAGGTATGAGGAGGCTCCCAGCCCAACTTGCCGTATAGTAATAGGGATACCACGGCAACCCACGGGATTGTTATAATTTTTCCTGTTCCCGCAAACAAGAATTGATAAAAACACTCCAAAAAAAAGGAGAGCTGACCGCTTTGGCCTATGTAGGGTATTCGTTAATCTTTTGAATACAAGTCCTTATGGTGAAGAAACATATGCTTTGAGAAGAAAAGATTGCGCATAAAATAGGCGCGGAACTCAACTTAATGCCCTCAAGGTACTGGTAAATACCTACCACGCAAATAAGTGAGCCCACGCCGTTTAAAGCGTGAGCATTTGCACTTATCATCTCGCGTGATTAAAAATTACCAGTTTTTGAGGACGAGATTCAAAGCGAATGCTTCTAATATTTTAAGAAGTTCGCAATATATATTTAATCAAATATATAACAAATTTTTTATTGTCAGCCATTTGGTTTACATATTTTTTGATGATTATGCCAAAATTGCGCTATGGCCAAAAGCAGAGAAGATAAATTGCTTGATAAAAACATCTCTTTACGAATTAAAACGATTCGTCAAAGAATAGAACCAAATCAATCAAAATTCGCCGAGGACAATTTCATTGATCGCCAACTTATTAGTAGGTGGGAGAATATCAACGATGATCGCGGAATTAGTATTCATACAATTTCAAAATTTTGTAAAATGGCAAATATTTCTCTCAAAGAATTTTTCGATGACAAATCCTTCAATAAGGCTTAGGTAAATTGTAATAGCAATTTAATATCTAACAAACTTCTTTTTTCACAATCTCGTTAATTTGAATATCATATTCAATTTCAACAAAAAATCTATGGAGGGCGTATAAAACATATTGACTACCTCCATCCTCGCGGTTGGTTATAAAATCTCCATTTGTAAAAACAAAGTCGTATTGGTTTTCCTGTGGGAGAAGTTTGAATTCGTAAAGTGATATATTTTCCAAACCTATAATTTTTATGGGAAACCGTATATTAAAGTAATTGAATATAAATATCTTTATTTCCTCGGGTTAACTTGCTAAATAATAGGGTTAATGGAAGTTAATATATTTATATAACTAGTTTCGAACAATTTTAAATCAAAACATGGTATCAGAAGAAGAGTTACAGAGAAACAACATTATTAACTGGGGTATAATACAACCACGATATACTAAACCAGATTTGCTATTAGGAAACGGATTTAGCCTACAATTCTCAAATAGGTTTTCTTACCATTCATTATTTGAAATTTTCCTTGAAAATTGTGACGAAACGCATCACAGATTATTTAGTGAATTCGGTACAACTAATTTCGAACTCATTCAAAAATATTTAAACTATGCTCTTAAAGTTAATGGAATTTTAGATTTATCCACGATAGAAATAAGGGCTGCTATTGAGCAATTAAAAAATGGATTAATCCAAACAATTGAACAAGTACATCCGCGAATCCAAGATATAAATTTAGATCAATTAGAAAACATAGCTCAACAATTGGAAAATTTTGGAAATATCTTCACCACAAATTATGATTTATATCTATATCACATAATTATGAAATCGATAGATATAAGTAGATCAAAAAAGGGTTACGTGGCTTATCAAGATTATTTTTGGGGAAGTCAAGCGCCCGATGGTTTTAAGCAATTTATGAACTATCAAAATTATAATTATAAAGATATATTTTACCTGCACGGCTCATTGTTTATTTTTCGAGAAGATTTAGTCGATACTAAACTTTTAAGAGCAAATGAGGATACCGAATTAATTGATTTAATTGCGGAGCAAATTAGAAATGATAAAATTCCTACCTTCATAACTGAAGGTTCTGGTAACGATAAATTAACTTCTATTACAAACAACAATTATTTATCTTTTTGCTTAAAAGAACTTAAAGATTCTAAAAAGCCAGTTATTGTTTTTGGAAATGGACTCGGAGATTTCGATAACCATATTTTAAAAGCCATAAAACAAAAACCAAAAGATATTATTTATTCTATTTACTGTGGAAATCGTCCAATTGAACAAATTAATGCAGAGAAATTCAACTTTCTTTCGAAATTTAATAATTATCCTAAACAAGTTGAATTTATTAACTCAGCAACTTTATTTGAACTATAAAACTGCTCACAACAACAGTACCATAGATGGCGGGTTTTATAGAAAAGAACTAAATTAAATTCAATAACAATCGAAACCGTAAGCCGACAAATCAGCGCCCCCCTACTTCGCCACATGGCGGTAACTGGGACCGTTGGTAGTATTTTTAGACTAAAAACACTAATCTTATCACAATGAAAAAATTAATTACACTTACAGCACTTATATTCTCTATCGCTTCTTTTTCACAGGATATTAAAAATGAAAATGAGGAAGCAAAAACGAAAATGGAATCTTTCACTTCAAAAACAGGAGTAATCACAAAGTTTACAGATACCAACTTAAGTAATTTAAAGTCTTCTTATACAGTTTCTGAAACAAGAGTAAGAAAAGTTAATAGTGGAGATATGGAAAAATATTTCTTCCAGATTGAAAAGCCTGGAAAATATGATAATGCAACAGCATCTATTGAGTACTCTGATTTATTAGAATTAATCAAAGCCTTAAAAAGTTTAAAGAACGAAGTAGAAGTTGATATTTCTAATAATCCTGACTATTTAGAAAATAAATTTATAACTGAAGATGGATTCCAGATTGGGTACTTTATTAAAAAGGGGAAAACAACCTGGTATATTCGACTTGAAAAATATGGTTCAGATAAAACTCTTTTTATAAAGGATTTAGCCGATATCGAAGCAAACTTTACAGAGGCAAAAGATAAGATCGAATCCTTGAAAAGTTAAATACTGTCTTATCCCCTCTTCCAAGAACTGATTTTATAAGAAAGTTTAATTTAGAGATCCAGAAAAGAAAATTGTTAAGCCACATTTATTTATTGAATCTCGCATAAACTTTTAAGTGTACACCTTTAACTGCATTCTAAAAAATTAAAATTTATCTTTGTAAAAGTATGGCAGATAAAGCATTTATTACTTCCGAAATTTTAAAGTGGGCTCGAGAGTCTGCCAATATATCTTTGGAAGAAGGTGCTAAAAAAGCCAAAGTTTCTTCAGAAAGATTAGAAACCTGGGAAAATGGAACAGATTATCCCACCATGACGCAAGCCAAATTATTAGCAAAAGCGTACCGCAGGCCTTTCTCTTTATTTTTCCTCCCAGACATACCTAAAGATTTTCAACCCTTACAGGATTATAGAAGAGACGATTCAAAAAAGCTGGATACAGCTTCGATTTTTATTATTCGTGATATACAGGAAAAGCAAAACTGGATTAGCGAGTTATTCGAAGAGACTGGTGAAGAACCTTTAGATTTCGTTGGTAAATTTTCTACTAATAATAATCCCGAGATTGTTGCAAAAGACATCCTGGAAACCCTGCAGATAGTTCCAGGGAAATATACTAAAAAGCCAGTTTTGGAATGGGTGGGAAAAGCCGAAACGGCAGGCATATTTATTTCAAGAACCAGTTATTTACACTCAAAATTGGTTTTAGATCGTGAATTAATACAAGGTTTTGCAATTGCAGATAAATACGCTCCATTCCTATTTATAAATACAAAAAACTGGGATGCTCCGCAACTATTTACATTGGTACATGAGTTGGCTCATATTTGGATTGCAAAGTCTGGTATATCTAATGAAATCGATATAGATTTTAGCGAAAAGACTAAGTCTAAGTTTCATCCTGTGGAACTATTTTGCAATCAAGTTGCGGCTAATGCCTTAATGCCAAGTGAAATTGTTGTTCAAATGGGAGAAGAAGCCTATTCTTCTAATAAAAATGTTTTTAAGAACGCAAAACAACTTGGAGTGAGCTCCTTTGCTCTTTTAGTACGTTTTCTTAATCTAAATTTGATTTCAAACAGCCATTACCACATTCTAAGGGGTGAGGCTCAAGAAGAATTTGAAAAATTTTTAGCCAAAGAGGAAGAAAAAAAGTTGAAGCAAAAAAATAAAGATTACGGGCCAGATCCATATCTATTAAAGTTAAATCGAAACAGTAAATTATTTACCAGAATAGTAATGGATTCGTTTAATAACGGAATAATTTCCCCATCCATTGCGAGCAATCTTTTAAATACTCAAATAAACAAATTCCAAAAGTTTGAAAAACTGCTAACCTAATGTTTGAGAACGAAAAAACAATTTTTTGCATAGATGCCAATATTCTCATCCAAGCTTGGCAAAAATATTACTCACCAGAAATTTGTCCTTCCTACTGGCAGGTTTTAAATGAATTAGGTAAGAAAGGAATAATATTTATACCCGAAGTTGTTTTCGAAGAAATAGAAAAAGGTGAAGATGATCTTTTTGAATGGTTAAAGAAAAGTGATATACCAATTAGAAAGATAGATGGCTCTGTAGCGAATTGTTTAAAAGAAATATACGCCAAAAACCCAAATCACAAGTATTTAGTATCCAGCAATCAAATTCATTCCAAAGCAGATCCCTGGGTTATAGCGCATGCCATGAATGAAAAGGCAATTGTGGTAACAAAAGAGCAAAAAGATTTTATCAAAAAACAAACGAAAATAAAAATACCACATGTTTGCGATAATATGAAAGTTGAATGGATAGATGATTTTGAATTTATTAAAAAAACCAATATCAGTTTCGTTTGCCAAGTGTAATCTATCTATGCCTTACCAGCATTATAAAAAATCACGCGAGAATAATAATTGCCTTTCTGAAAAACTAGGTATACCACATTTTGTAATTCATGGAATTTTTTAGAGTGTATTTAGCATAAAAATATTAACCGATCTGCCGAAGAATAGGAGAAACTTTCCTGATGTTATGGTTTTTTTACGGGAAACCGTAAGCCTCTGTACTTTCTCTTTTATAGTTTTTGAAGGCTTCCCTGTTTTTGAAGGCTTCCCTGTTTTTCATACAGTTTAAAAATCAACTATTTTTAAGTTATGAAGAAAAGCAGATTTACAGAAGCACAAATAATTGCAATGCTTCAACAGTACGAATCGGGAATGAAGGTTACCGACATTTGCCGAGACAAAGGAATTACCACGGCGGCCTTTTATAGCTGGAAGCGTAAGCACGGTGGTATGGATGCTCAACAACTCAAAGAGCTTAAATCGCTCCAGGAAGAGAATCAGCGTCTAAAGCAGATGTATGCTGATTTGAGCCTTGACCATCGTATCCTTAAAGATATTATTGAAAAAAAGCTTTAAAGCCTTGTGAACGTAAGGAATTGGCCGAGCAAGTAGTTAAGCAGGAGAAGTTGAGTATTGTGAGAGCTTGCGAGTTGGTTTGCTTAAGTCGCTCTATGTGGTATTATAAGACCAAGAGGGATGATTCTGAAGTAATAGACAAACTTACAGAAATGAGTGAGATCAAACCTAATCGGGGATTTGATTACTATTTCTACAGGATCCGATCACAAGGCTTTAAATGGAACCGGAAACGAGTCCTTCGGGTATACAGGCTTTTAAGTCTGCAATTGAGAAGGAAGAGTAAAAAGCGTCTTCCAGCTCGTGTTAAAACTCCCCTGGATCAACCTCAGGCACCAAGACAGGTATGGAGTGCAGATTTTATGAGTGATGGTCTAATGACAGGAAGAAAGTTTAGAGTATTTAACCTTATTGATGATTATAACAGAGAAGCGCTATGTACCACTCCAGCACTATCAATGCCTGCCCTACGTGTTGTGGAATATCTAAGGCAGGCCATAGAGGTTTACGGCAAACCTTTACAAATACGAGTGGATAACGGGCCAGAATTTATTTCAAAAATATTTATGTCCTACTGCGAAACTGAAGGAATCGAGATCAATTATATCCAACCAGGAAAACCATCGCAAAATGGTTACATTGAAAGGTTCAATAAAACATTTAGAGAAGACGTTTTGGACGCTTACATCTTCCGGAATTTAGAAGAAGTACAACAGATAGCTGAGGGCTTTAGAGAAGATTATAACAAATATCACCCACATAAATCAATGGGCAGAAAAAGCCCTAATCAGATCTATAAAGAATTTTCATTGGGTCTAGACCCAATGAAAAAAGAAAAATTGTGTAATTTAGAGCTGTCCGAAAACGGGTAAGTCTTCACTACGTCTGCTCTAGGGGAAAAATCCCCTTTTTGATTAACAGAATTTTACCTAATTTAACCATCTGAAAACCAGTGTTTTAATTATGGAAAATGTTTTGTTAATTTTAGATATAAATGGCACTTCTGGCATATGGGAGGTTATAGTCGCGATAGTTGTCGCTGCTATACCTACTTTTACCCTATATAAAGGACAGAAAAATTTAGCTGCTAAACAGCGAGACTTTATTAGTAATATGGTAGGAGGCAAAATCATTAACTCCTATCTGAAGGGGATCAAGCTAAACTAGAGAGTCACTACAATTTGAAGTATGCAAAAATAATCACAAAAATCCTTGAAAATCCAACTCAAAAATTGGAGATACTTTATTTGCCTTTTTGGGGATTACAGTTTGATGAATTCTTACAGGTAAAAAAGAACACTATTAGCCTTGATTCATATTCTAGTTGGATGTTATCTCGGAATAGAGAATTCAATTCTGAATCTAGCAATTAACTTCAAAATATAACAAAAGTGGGTTGGGAGAAAATCAAGCTGGATTTTGAAAAACTGGATAGAGAGTTTTATGATTTTATTGATTGGCTAGAAAAAGAAAAGAACCTAGATAATAAACAAATTAAGAGTCACCTTCAATCTATTATTAACAAATAAATTTGATTAAAAATGAAATCAATTACGAAAGGAGTTTTAATATGCTATTGTACTCTTGGTTTTCTCGACTTATATTCTCAAACTAATGATTGCAATCATATTAATAAGGAAAGGAATAACCAATGCCTTGAGGAAAAGATAAGAAACGATTATACTAACTTTCCTGAAAACCATTTTTTAGACTATGAGTTTAATAGTCAACAAGTGAAAATATGTGTACCAAAATCTGAAAATCAAATCAGATTTTGGGTAAAAAGCGATTCTACCAAACCCAGCGTAAGCGTATATAGTTTTAATGGTGAACAATTAATAGATAATGTCAAATTAAAAAAGCCTTTTTACACTCAAGTTTTCGAATTGAACGAATCCCAAGATTCCTTAAGAATTGAGTTTAAAGGGGAATCTGATGATATAGTTACAAGAAAGGTTTTTCCTAAAACAACTTCCTTTTACGAAAAGGATGAATCTTTTTCCATCATATTTTATGGTTGCTTTCAGCCCTTTACAGTAGAATCCCAAAAATCTACTATTCTCCATGATGATAAAAATCCATTTAACTACTATTTCAGACAAGGTTTCCAGAATATAGCTAATAGCAAGAAATTAAACTATTCACCTAGAAATGAAAAAGAGCGAGTTGGCATCATTCTAAAAAATCCCAAGCTGATAATAGGTACAGGAGATCAATTCTATTCAGATGCCGGTTATCTTGAATCATCTCTTAAAAATCATCCATTATCTGCCTGGGGCCACACCTGTAACAATCCTTATCCTCTCTTGGACTCAGCTTCTTTTGAAAAACACTTGCATAATGGATACACCAGTTTTTATTCGTTTTCAAATTTTAGAAATGTTTTTAGCCGACTACCTTCTATAAATGTATGGGATGACCACGAAATTAGAGATGGTTGGGGATCCCATGGAGATGAGTATATCAATGGTAAACTCAATGATAGTTTAAAGCCGTATTACCTACTGGCTAGAAAAGCATTTGTAGAACATCAACTAGCAACTGGCCCTATCAAAATTTCTGATAACCTAATAGAAGAGAACAAATCGCTTCATCAGGAACTAAAAATAAAAAATGTTCAAATCTTCGCTTTTGATTTGAGGTCTAATCGAAATATATGTGAGAACAGGGTTATTTCAGACAGCCAAATGAAGGATTTCAAAAAGTGGTCTAAAAGTGTGAAAGAAAATTCTGAAGTATTAATCATATCTTCCATGCCGTTATTCTACAAGTCAAATTTAGTTGCAGAGGGGTTGGCGAAAAAATTAGTAGATAGAGGTGAATTAAGAGATGATTTTAATGATAGTTGGTTTTCGGAACCGAATGTTGAACAACGAAATCAAATCATTGCTGAACTAATCAAGATGAGAAATAGAGATATTAAACCAATCATTATTTCGGGGGATGCCCATGTCGGCGCAATGATGAGTATTTGGTTTAAAAAATCTGGTGAGAATTCAAAAGATAATAAAAGACTGGCTTATGAATTTATTTTTAGTGGACTTTCACACGAGAAATTGGGAGAAAACCGGAATGCTTTCCAAGCCAATTTGCAAAAAAGATCGGAATTGATACGAGTAAAAGATCCCACTCAAACTCTTGAAAACTTTGACGTATATCCCATATACGAATTTACTAGGGCTAAATTAAATTTTGGTGGAATTCAGTTTGAGAATGGGAAAAAAACAGTTGTATCGCTTTTTATTAATGGAGATAATGAAAAGAATATTATCCAAAGATATCTAAGCTTAGATTGGACAGAAAACTATAATGAATACCTATCCAAAACTAACAAGCCCTGGCACTGGTATATAAATCCTTTAAAATGGGGTAAATTTAGACCTCAAGACGTTCCTTATAATTACGTATCCTTCACAAATTTTAAAGAATAAAAGAACCATTTTATTAATAACTATTTTGATTACCTATGGCAATTTATTAAAGCTCAGATGGGCTTTATTGAAAATATTTATTCATAAAGAGTTTCCCATTTAGATACATGACTTTTCTAATTTGGAGAGAAAGATCAGTTATATAGAAATCGGAATTCTTAAAATTCGATTTTCTAATTATTCTTTCTATAGCTTCAATAAGCTCATACTCAAAATTCTCCATTTCATACACGTTTGAGCATGAATTTAGAGCATCAACCATTCCGTCAAAATCGGAGCCAATACAAATATGATCCCAAGCTTTTTCTCCTCCAATCTTAATAATATGTAGTAAATTATTTACCAAATAAGAAGTATGAAGCTTTTTATTGTAACTCATAGTCGTACTCTTTTCTTCCATAAAGCTATTTCCTTTTACAACAGCTTTTTGATCGAGATATTCCATCTCTTCATCATCGGTAAGATCTGGTTCTAATTCTCCACCTATGAAATTAAAGTCCTGACCAAAATTTTCTTTAAACTCTTCAAGTTGAATATATTCTTTAGCAGGCCATGTCAAAAATTCAATAAAACGCGAGGTATAACCCAAAATTCTTTGATCAATGCTTAAGCCTATAAGACCACCACTTTCAATAATCTCTACTATTTCCTCATCAAACAAGTTAATGGTCCATGGATTAAAAAAAGTATAATACCCTAATCTACCTGAATGTATTCCTATCGGCTTCTTGATTCTAACACCTGCCACCCCGTTCTGTACATAAACATTATTGCCCAATATAAAAGATTTGAACTGACTCCAGGAAATGCCTGTCACACCACAATGCGAAGCTATAATTGGAAAATTTGCATACTTTGATTTTCTGTAGGCATAGAATTTTTTTCTGGCTAATAAACTCATATGCTTGACGTCAATCAGTATAGGTTTTCCATTTTTATCATTATAACATTCATCAATAAATTCATACCCCAATTTTGAAATTGCATATTTTTTTGGCTTGAAATCGTCAACATTTATAAGCTTTGAGCCATAACTATGATTGCTTAAATAATCCTTACCAAAATCAGTTAAGTGTGTGAGACTAATGTAAAAAAACCTGTTATTACTTTTCTTTAGAGATATTAAATTTTGAATAACATTTCCTTCTTTATCAAAGAATGAATGCCCACCTTCAAGACTCATTACCAAATTCAATTTAGAATCATCATATTCATTCATAGAGGTAATGATTTGAACATCCTCTCTATTCTTTAGATATTTTTTAAGATGTAAAAACTCTGCATTAAAACGTTGCCAATAATTATCCTCTTCAGAAGCTATTTTTTCCAGGTAGCGCTTATTCAAAGGTGCTATTTTAGGTAGAACATTTTGAATTAGCCAACTTTTCGCGAAGCCTTTTTCAATAGGTATGATTGATAATAAAACTAATTTATAATTAGCCTCTACTAATTGCTTTAAACAGGATTGACTGTCAATTATATTACCAACCAGAAAATCAAGTCCACTTTTATATTCTTCCCAAGGACTTAAAGCACCCTGGCTTAAAAAGGACTTGGTAGTTGCGTGTAGATGAGAATCAAAGAAGTGCTCTGCCATAATAATTTTTTAATTTAGTTTCTATATTGGAGAATCTTGTATAAACTGATTAGAAAGGAATATTTCCGCATTTTTATAGAAAAATCTATCGCTATATTTACTGAGTATTTCTGATTCCGTAAATAATTTTATATATGGATTTATATAATTAAGTTCCAAACCGTGATTAAACAAAATATGCCAATCACTTCCATATAAAATCTTATTCCGAAATTCAAATTTATTATACCCACTCTCATCAATTCTAAAGATTTTCTCTAATCTGTGTTGCATATTAACAATACCATTATTATGTTGCTGATGTTCAAGAAATCCAACCTCACAAAATACATTTTCATAATTGACACAAAGTTTATAAACAAGTTCCGCATAAAAGTTTTTTTCCGTTTTAGGAGGGAAAAGATTTCCATCCTCTGGAGCATATTTTGCAAACCATCCATCCTCACCGCCAGCATGGCCGAAACAAACTTTGAGTCTAGCATACTTAGGTTGATTTAAAAGCTTTTCCCAACATTCAGGGTCACTATTCAGCCCACTTTTGTGCGGGATTGCTTCAAAACCTGTAGGGGTACAATGAGTGAAAATTGGGACGTCATGTTCTACACACAAATCAAACAATTTATAATTCAGATCATTAAGTTCAAAATTTGAATTATTTACTGGTTTATAACCAAGAGGTGGATAAAATTTAATTCCTCGAAATTTCTTCATTTTAATTAGTTCGAAAACTTTTCTCAATCCCCTTGTACCCCTCATTGGGTTATAAGGTGCAAAGCCAATTAATTCTGAATTAAGTTCCTGTAAATAAGACATATTATTTAACATCTGGTCGATATTATATGTCGAAAAATTCCTTTCAAAGAACCAATCTGCATCAATCATGTGAAAAACAAATGTTTGAACAGATGGATAGCTATTCTTCATCCGCTCTATTATTTTCTCTTCACTTAAAGTCATAAAAAGAAACCACCGAAGGTAATTTAGACCATCTTCTATGGTTTCAAAAACGTGCCTTACGAAGGAACTAATTATGTACGGTAATCTATCCTTTAAAAATTCATGGTCTTCTCTTAGATCATCAATACTTTCAGTCTCGAAAAAATCGATGGCTTTCTTCTCTCTGGCAAAATGAAGTAAAGCTTTTTGTACCTCGATTGACTCAAAAGTCCCTAAACTCGTTTTAAATCCAATATCCCTAACTAAATCATCCAATGAAAATTTAAACAAATCTTTTTCAAAATTCGGATCTTGAAGATTAATGAATTTTGAGTTATTGTGGCGGTTATAGTTCAAATAATCTCCAGTTAATGCAATTAGGATTTTTTCTATTCCGGCTGCGAGGGTGGGATTGATCCCTCTTGATATCATTACCCCTTTAATGGGTAAATACTTAAGATTAAATATATGTGTATGTATATCAATAATTTTTTCTGGATAACTCATGATTAGATTATTAGTATTGATTATCGAAATTTATTAAGAGCCTAGAAAGCAACAAATTACAAAAGGATCAATAATAAAAAATACCCTGAAATAGGTATTTTCCGGAATAGTAGATAATAGAAGATAAAAAACGGTTAACCTAAATAATTTTTAATACAACTTTGAAACGCTTAAAATCATCTACATACGTTTTGAAAAAAGATGACCAATTTTCTTCTAGAATTTTTTCTTTCTTAAAAATTGCTTTTCTAATGCTTCCATATCCCTCCCCACTTTCTCATCGAGCACCTTTGCATAAATTTGGGTGGTTTTTAAAGATTTATGCCCCAACATTTTGCCAACCGATTCAATTGGAACACCTTTAGAAAGCGTTACCGTGGTCGCAAAGGTATGGCGGGCTAAATGGGTGGTTAAATTCTTTTTGATGCCGCACACGTCAGCTATTTCCTTTAAATAGGCATTGGACTTTTGGTTGGTAAGAACAGGCAAGATTATATTCTTAATTTTCACTTGAGGATGATCTTTATACTTTTCAATTATTGAGGCCGGAACGTCCAGTAAAGGAATACTACTCAATGATTTTGTTTTTTGGCGTTTGGTTTTGATCCATTTCTTACCATTCATCCCTAAGACAATTTCATCTTCGGAAAGCTTTTTTACATCAGCAAAGGCTAAACCGGTATAACAACAAAATAGAAAGATATCTCGTACTAAATCCAAACGCGGCATATCAAATTCAGCCTCCACCATTTTCTGAAGTTCCAAATCAGTCAAATATTCGCGTTCAGCAGATTTCCAGGTTCCTTTCCAATGAAAGAATGGATCCCGGTCTATCCACTGATTGGCATAGGCAATACGAATAATCTTTTTGAAGTTCACGATGTACTTCAATGCTGTATTGTGTGCGCAGTCTTTTTGTGATTTTATGTAATGGTCGAAGCCGGTGATAAATTTATGATCGACATCCTGAACAGGTATATCTTTCTTTTTGTAGGCGTATTGCAGGTAATCCTCAATATGTTTTTTACAAGCGTTATAGCGTTGCATAGTGCCTTTGGTGTAACCCTTGCCAATTAGCTTTTCCATCTCATCGTTATGCTCCTGAAAGATTTCCAGTAGCATTCGTGCCTGCTCATCACCTTTGCCGAAATATATATCTTTAATAATCTTAGCGGAAATAGGTTGATTATCCCTTATTAACCTATCATGGATATCATATAGTTTGGAACGGATAGAATCCAGGTACCTATTAATAGCTCTGGATTCATCAGAATTACCTTTGGCAATACTTCCTTGCTTATTCCACTTTTTTGCATCTATTTTTCTAGAGGTTGTAAAATCTGCTCGTCTCCCTTTACAGGTTAAACGAACATACAAAACAGCAGCAGTATTTTTGGCTGAAGTTGTCTTTTTTGGATAAAAAAGTATAGAAAATGAATTATTCATAGGTGCATATTTTTAATTAAGCACCTTCAAGATAGCAAAACAAAATGTTAAAATAAACCCGCAAACCTTTTATTAACAGTTCGTTACGAGTCTCGAGGTGCATATTATTTTGTGTAAAAAATATGCACCGAATTGAGCACCAATTACTTGCATTTATTTGCCTCCAAATGACATTAAATTAAAAGAAAAAGCCTCTAAATCATTGATTTAGAGGCTTTTAGTATTGTTTTGCTTTGTTAAAAGCGGTCTGGACGAGACTCGAACTCGCGACCCCCTGCGTGACAGGCAGGTATTCTAACCAACTGAACTACCNGACCGTTGCGTTATTGCGAGGGCAAATATACGTCCCTTTTTAGATTGAGCAAACGTTTTTTTAAGTTTTTTAAAAATAATATTTCATGATCTATCCAAACTTTTGTTTCTCAAGTAAATAGGTCGTCAAAATATTTTCAAAATTTTTATTGATATCTGCAGCTACATAGGTAATCCGGTACTTGGCACATTGCAATTTTAAATTTTCGAGGTACTTTTTAACCTCTTCGCGGTAGGTATTTCTAATATTTTCAGAATAAAGATCTATTTCAGCACCCGTTTCCACATCCGTAAATCTACGCGGACTGTTCTCAAAATCGAATTCAAGTTCCTTTTTTTGATCCATCACATGGAAAAGAACGATCTCATGCCTGTTGTATTTTAAATGCCTTAGAGCTTCGAACAGCTTCTCCTCATCAGTATCTTCCTGAAACATATCTGTAAATAGAAAAACGAGACTTCTACGCTTCAGCTTCTCCGCAATTTGATGTAGGTAGGTATAGGTATCAGTAGAACTTCGAACCTTATCAGATCTTAGAACCTCATCAAACTTGTTTAACAACATATGATGATGTCGCTCCCCAGATCTTTCCGGAGCATAGAATTCAAATTCATCGCTGTAAATACTCACTCCAACAGCATCTCGCTGTCTTTTCAGAATCTCCATAAGACAGGCTGAAGCAAGTACAGAGAATCCAATCTTATTCAAGTGCTGCCGGTCCTGCTTTTCGATCTTAGGATAATGCATGGAAGCAGAGTTGTCGATTATAAGATGACAACGCAGGTTTGTTTCCTCTTCNTATCGCCGCGTATANAGTTTCTCAGACTTCGCAAACAACTTCCAGTCTATATGCCGGGTACTCTCCCCNTTATTATAGATCTTATGTTCAGCAAANTCTGCNGANAAACCATGAAACGGACTTTTATGCATTCCCGANANATAACCTTCAACCANNTGTCTGGCNAAAAGNTCGAGATTTATAAAACCTCCGGTATTGTGCAGCTCCTTCTCTATTTTCATTTCANANTGAAATTAGGTAGTTTTTTTCAATAAAAAAAGCCCCGCTANTGCGAGGCTTGAATATATTGATCANNGTTTATTACAANAACTGGTCGATAGCATCNGCNTAAGTTTGCTTTGGAGCAACACCTACCTGGCGACCTACAACTTCTCCGTTTTGAAATACAAGAACGGTTGGNATGTTACGAACACCNTATTTTGCAGCAAATTCCTGNTTTGCATCTACATCAAGCTTACCAACAACTGCTTTTCCATCATATTCAGAGCTTATCTCATCAATGATTGGTCCCACCATTCTACAAGGTCCACACCATGCAGCCCAGAAGTCCACCATTACCGGCTTATCACTCTTTAATACTTGTTCTTCGAAATTCGCGTCGGTTATTTCAATAGCCATAATATCGTTAATTTTATTTGTTTAACATTCGATTCGTAAAAGTAGTCAATAATATAAAGAATCCTTACAGCCTCTATATTGCATTTGACTATAAGTATATTGTTTGGTCTTATAAGGGAGCCTCACGCTTGTCGCGTGACCGCGCTTTCGGCGCTACATGGTAGCTTGCCTCTATCGCTGGCTCAAACAATTCACAAATTACGAATCTAATTCAACTTATATATAAACTGTTCNTTNTCCANCTCCTCAATAAGTTCCTGCGAAATTTGCACTTTACGTTTCCGNCTNGGCATTNTTANNTTTACCTGCTCNNCCATNTCATANACNATNAANTGNANNTGACATTCGCCTTNATGNGNATTAAATGTGTCNTTTAACCANTCGATCTTTTCAGCTTTCAGNTCCTGAACGTTAAGCTGTATAGTTAATTTCTTCGCATTCTTNTCCATGATATCATGTAACAAACTAATATCCCGAAACTGTATTCTTGGCTCTCCTTTTTTCCCGGTATCCTTATTTGTCCAGCCTTCTTTCACAAATATTTTTAGATGAATAAAATTATTCGGAACAAAGAAATGCTTCATACGCAGGTATTCTTCTCCAAAAATTTTGAACTCGTAAGACTCCTCGTAATCTTCTACCGTGAATATCGCCCAGCCTTTCCCATTCTTAGAAACCCTGTGTTGTACATCAACCACTACACAACCAATGGTGAGTTCTCTGTTTACAATGTTTTCCAGTTCCCTACAATCTGATAATTTACCATTACAGAAATAACTCATTTCTATTCTAAAGTCATCCAATGGATGTCCAGAAATATAAATTCCCACCACTTCCTTTTCTCTTCGTAGCTTCTCCATAGTTCCCCATTCACTACAAGGTGGAACTTCCGGCTCGGGAATCTGAACATCGCTAGCTTCCCCAAACAGACTTACCTGAGAGGAGTTCTGACTTTCCTGGAATTTCTGCGCATACTTCACCACCTTTTCCAGGAAGCTCATTCCGTTACCATCGTCATGGAAATATTGCGCTCTATGTGTACCACTAAACCCATCGAATCCCCCAGCAAGGGCAAGATTCTCAAACGCTTTTTTATTTGCAGATCGTAGATCTATCCTTTTAGCCATGTCAAAAATAGATTTGTAAGGTCCATCTTTAGACTTCCTGTTTTCAACAATGGTTGCCACAGCTCCGGATCCAACTCCTTTGATCGCACCCATTCCAAATCTTACTGCATTTTCCTTGTTTACAGAGAATTTATAGTAGGATTCATTTACATCGGGTCCTAAAACATTCAGTTTCATTCTTTTGCACTCTTCCATAAAGAACGTTACCTGCTTGATATCATTCATATTATTGGAGAGTACGGCTGCCATATATTCCGCAGGATAATGCGCTTTTAAATATGCGGTTTGATAGGCGATCCAGGCGTAACAGGTAGAGTGAGACTTATTGAATGCGTAAGAAGCGAAGGCTTCCCAGTCTTTCCATATCTTTTCCAATACTTCTGCAGGATGACCCTTTGCATTCCCGCCATCTATAAATTTTGGTTTTAGTTGCGCCAGTAATGCAACAAGTTTTTTACCCATCGCTTTACGAAGCATATCGGCTTCACCTTTACTAAATCCTGCCAGCTTCTGCGAAAGCAGCATCACCTGCTCCTGGTATACTGTGATTCCATAAGTTTCCTCCAGGTATTCTTCCATTTCTGGAAGGTCATAGGATATCTCTTCATCGCCATGCTTCCTCGCAATAAAACTTGGAATATATTCCATAGGCCCAGGTCGATACAGGGCGTTCATGGCGATAAGATCATCAAAAACCGTGGGCTTTAGGGCCTGCATGTGTTTTTGCATACCCGGTGATTCGTACTGGAAAATACCTACCGTTTCTCCTCTCTGGAATAATTTATAGGTTTCTTCATCATCAAGAGGGAAACTATCAGGGTCGAGGTCTATATCATGCCTTCCCTTTACGATCTTCACTGTATCCTTGATCAAAGTAAGGGTCTTCAGACCCAAAAAGTCCATTTTTAGCAGTCCGGCACTTTCAACGACCGAGTTATCAAACTGAGTAACATAAAGATCTGAATCTTTGGCGACCGAAACTGGCACATAATTCGTAATATCCCCGGGAGTGATGATCACCCCACAGGCATGTATTCCTGTATTTCTAACTGAGCCTTCCAGGATTCTAGCCTGGTTTACTGTTTCTGCTTCCAGATCATCCCCTTCAGCAATATTTAGAAGTTCATTGATTTTTTCAATTTCATCTCCACGAAATTTAGACCGGATGGTCTTTTCATCCATGGCAAACAGTTTTCCCAGCTTGGTATTCGGAATAAGTTTCGCAATCCTGTCTGAATCCATAAGAGGAAGATCCAGCACCCTTGCAGTATCCCTTATGGAGGATTTTGCCGCCATGGTTCCGTAGGTAATGATTTGCGCCACCTGGTTCGCACCATATTTCTCGATCACATAATCCATAACCCGGCTTCGACCTTCATCATCAAAGTCGATATCAATATCCGGCATACTCACACGATCAGGATTCAGGAATCTCTCAAAAAGCAGATCATACTTAATCGGGTCAATATTGGTGATCCATAGACAATATGCGACTACAGATCCCGCGGCAGATCCACGTCCAGGTCCAACCGAAACTCCCATAGCCCGTGCAGCCCTGATAAAATCTTCCACAATAAGGAAGTAACCTGGATANCCGGTATTTTCAATTACCGACAGCTCAAAGTTGAGTCGTTCTTCAATCTCTGGGGTGATCTCTGGATATCTCTTTCGAGCTCCTTCAAAAGTAATATGCTTCAGAAACGCNTTTTCGCCTCTTTTTCCTCCATCTACCANATCCTCTTCGCTNTGAAACTCTTCAGGAATCTCAAATGCTGGAAGTAAAACGTCTCTGGCCAGCTCAAAAGGCTCGATTTTATCTACAATTTCCTGGATATTACTAATAGCTTCTGGAAGATCCTTGAAAAGCCGCTTCATTTCATTTCCAGACTTGAAATAATATTCGGTATTAGGCAAGCCATAGCGATAACCCCTTCCGCGGCCAATTGGCGTAGCCTGCTTTTCCCCATCTTTTACACACAGTAAGATATCGTGCGCATTGGCATCTTCCTGTTTCCAGTAATAGGTATTGTTGGTTGCAATTAGTTTTACGCCGTGTTTTCTAGAAAATTCCACGAGCACGGGATTTACCCTGTTCTCATCTTCCTGATCATGACGCATCAACTCGATATAAAGATCGTCACCGAACTCTTCTTTCCACCATAACAAAGCTTCTTCAGCCTGTTTTTCACCAACATTCAGGATCTTACTGGGAACTTCACCGTATAGATTACCAGTAAGCACGATCAAATCTTCTTTATATTCCTTTATTACTTCCTTGTCTATACGAGGTACATAATAGAAACCATCGGTATAGGCTTTGGAAGACATTTTTGCCAGGTTATGGTATCCCTTCTTGTTCTTTGCAAGAATCACGACCTGATATCCATTATCTTTCCTACTCTTATCTAAATGATTTTCACAAACAAAGAATTCACATCCTAATATGGCTTTCAATGGTTTTTTAAGCTCCTCTCCATTCTCTTGTGCCGTTGCATTATGTTCTGCTACACCTTTATTATAGGATCCAACTTCCTTTACGAAGTGAAAGGCGCCCATCATGTTCGCGTGATCTGTTAGGGCAACTGCACTCATATCCTCTTCAGCAGCCGCAGCAACTAGATCAGGTATACTTATAGTCGATTGTAAAACTGAAAACTGTGAATGGTTATGAAGATGTGCAAAACGTATCTCATCCAGCTTCTCNAGGTTCTCCTGAATTTCTTCATTCGAAATATCATCTGTAGGCTGCTGTTTTTCCAGCCTTTTTCTTATTCTATCTGAAGCTTTCTTTAAGTTAATGTGCTTTAGACCTATAAGCTCTATACTCGCCGGATTCTCTTCGGAAAAGTTTTCGAAATAGCCTGCAGGCACATCGAGCTCATCCAGCGTATAGATTCTTTGCCTGATAAGTTCTAAAAAACACCGGGTAGTAGCTTCAACATCTGCGGTAGCGTTGTGCGCTTCAGCAAAAGGTTCATTAAAAAGAAACTCGTGTAGCTCGGTAAGAGTTGGTAATTTGAATTTACCACCACGACCTCCAGGAATTTCACAAAGCGCTGCGGTTTTCTCTGTACAGGTATCCAGAACTGGCATTTCCTGAAGGGAATTATCAAAGTTTCTTCTGATGAATTCCGCTCCCATAATATTCAGGTCAAAACCAACATTCTGACCAACAATAAACTTTGATTTCTGAATGGCAATATTGAACTTCTCCAGTACCTCATCCAAGGAAATTCCCTGTTCCCGNGCNAGATCTGTAGATATCCCGTGAATTCTTTCAGAATCATAGGGAATATCAAAGCCCTCAGGCTNTATAAGATAATCCTGATTTTCAATAAGATTACCCATCTCATCATGCAACTGCCAGGCGATCTGTATACAGCGTGGCCAGTTATCAGAATCGGTTAAAGGGGCATCCCATCGCTTAGGTAAACCGGTGGTTTCAGTGTCAAAAATCAGGTACATTCCTTGGTATTTAAAGCCTTAAAAGAAGATATTCAAGNGGTTAGTTTTNGCNAACCNNCCGCGCTAAATTAATGAACTTTANGCCTGATAAAAAACTTTGTTTTAAGGAATTATTAACCATAAAAAAAGCCTCACAAAATCCTGAAATTTCAGAAATTCTGTGAGGCCTGATACGAACACAAAAAACTACTACTACTTCAATCAAACATGGTTCGCATCATTGATTATATTGTAAGATCAGATTGGTTAATTTCTGATCTATTTTGTTTTTAGGCAATATCTTCTAGAGCCTTCACTTCATTAAGAGATGCTACAATAGCATTCTTTTGCTTCATTAATACATTTCCAGTACTTGCAGGAATTTCAGAATCCTTAAGGATCTCTTCATATTCCTCTACAGCTGCTTTCTCTCCACGAATAGCTTCTTCAAGAACCGCTTCATCTTTATCACCAGATAAGCTAGCTTTTAAATTCATCCATCCACGGTGAAGATCACCTGCTACACTGGATCCTTTATCCGGAGCTTCCCCGAAATTGCTGATCTCAGATTTTAATTCATGTCCAAAATCGTAACGTTNCTGTGCACGAGCAGAGAAAAAACTCTTTAATCGTTGGTTATTTACTTTTTCAGCTGCCAGTTTATATCCTTTCTCGGCGTCATAATTCTTTTCTAGTAACTCATTAAGTTTCTTAGATACATTTTCTGAATAACTCATTGCTTTATTTTTTTTCATATTAGTTACCCAAAGATATGTTTAGGAAACCGCGATAACAACCTATTTAACAGGGTTTAGCACTAATTAACCTCTTTTAACAGCCACCATTATTTTTAACTAAAATTACTGCCAAAATGGTAAATTTTCAGACTTCGGTAAACCATTTTAAAATCTAAAGCTAAAGTGTTCAGAATTAGAAAAATGTAGTATCTTTGCAGCCTTATTAATAATCGAGGTCGAGAACCTCAAAATTTAATTTTTATGCCAGTAAAAATAAGATTACAAAGACACGGTAAAAAAGGAAAACCTTTTTTCTGGATCGTAGCCGCGGATACTCGCGCTAAAAGAGATGGTAAATTCCTTGACAAATTAGGGATCTACAATCCAAACACAAATCCTGCAACTATCGAATTAGATGTTGATGGAGCTGTAAAATGGTTGCAGAACGGTGCTCAGCCAACTGACACTGCTCGCGCAATCCTTTCTTACAAAGGAGCCTTACTTAAAAAACACCTTGCAGGTGGAGTTAAGAAAGGTGCTTTAACTGAAGAACAGGCTGAAGAGAAATTCAATGCCTGGATGGAAGAGAAAGAGGGAAAAGTTGACGCAAAGAAAGAATCTTTGACGAAAGCACAGGAAGCTGAAAAAGCGAAAGCTTTAGAAGCTGAAAAAGAAGTAAACGCTAAACGTGACGCTGAAGCGAGAGAAGCTGCTGAAGCTGAAACGAAAGCGGCTGCTGAAGCTGAAGCTGCTGCAACTGCAGAAGCTACAGATGACGCAACTGTCGAAGCTGCTGAAGAAGAAGTGGGCGCTGCAACTGNAGAAGAAGCTAATACTGAAGANAANAAAGACGCTTAAAACAGTNGACGATGACTAAGGAAGATTGTTTCTACCTGGGGCGCATCGTCGCAAAATTTAGTTTTAAGGGCGAGGTGCTTATTAAATTAGACACTGACGAACCTGAACTTTACACAGAAATGGAATCGGTTTTCGTTGAATACAACGAAAACCTGGTTCCATTTTTTATTGAAAGATCTTACCTCCACAAAAGTACTCTTCTAAGAGCCAAGATCGAAGATATCGATACCGAGCAGGATGCGGAAGACATGATTGGCGCAGAACTCTACCTGCCTCTTGAACAATTACCTCAGCTTCCCGACGATAAATTCTATTTTCATGAGATCATAGGTTTTGATGTTATCGATCAACAATACGGGAATATTGGAAAGATCGTTTCNATCAACGACACTACAGCCCAGGCGCTGTTCGAAATTGATAAAGATGGCAAACAAATCCTGATCCCAATGAATGATGAGTTTATCGANAAGGTGGACAAAAAGAGCAAGGAGATCAAAGTTATCACCCCCGAAGGTCTGGTAGACCTTTACCTTAGCTAAGCATAGGTTTCATCCCATCCAAATGCCTCCAGTATTGGATTATAGACTATAGCTCCCTTTACAATATTGAGNCCCTTAGCAAGCAATGGATCATGAGTACATNCCTTTTCCCAACCTGCATCTGCCAGTTTGAGAATATAAGGTANTGTGACATTCGTTAACGCAAGCGTAGANGTATAAGGGACAGCTCCGGGCATATTAGCCACACAATAATGTACGATATCATCAATAATGTAAGCAGGGTCTTCGTGCGTAGTCGGCCTCGTNGTTTCGANACAACCTCCCTGGTCCACCGCTACATCCACGATCACCGCCCCCGGNTGCATNGTCTTNAGCATATCTCTGGTAACCANTTTTGGAGCNTTCGCACCTGTGATTAGCACACCACCAACCACAAGATCTGTAGTTTTTAAGTGTTTNCTAATATTATACTCATTAGAGAATTCNGTTACCACGTGGCTAGGCATGATATCGTTCACATACCTTAATTTATTCATGTTCACATCAAGAACGGTCACCTGCGCACCTAATCCAGCTGCCATTTTCGCCGCCTGAACTCCGACTAAACCTGCACCCAGCACTAGTACTTTCCCAGGCGGAACACCCGGTACACCTCCAAGTAACAAACCTTTACCCTGCACAGGCTTTTCAAGATATTTGGCTCCCTGCTGAATTGCCATCCTTCCTGCTACTTCACTCATAGGAGTCAACAATGGCAANGTACCATCCTTATCCTCTACTGTTTCATAAGCTATACACACAGATTTACTGCGCATNATAGCTTCCGTAAGGTCCTGGTTGGAAGCAAAATGGAAGTACGTAAATACTATCTGATCTTCTTTAATTAAACCATATTCCTGTTCGATCGGTTCTTTGACCTTTACGATCATATCGCTAACCTCGTAAACCCGGTCTATGGATGGAAGTATCGTAGCACCTGCANCATGATAGTCTTTGTCATCAAAACCACTGGAATCACCAGCAGTTGATTGCACATAGACCTCATGACCTTTCTTCGAAAGTTCGAGCACNCCGGCAGGTGTCATGCCCACCCTGTTTTCATTGTTTTTGATCTCCTTCGGAATTCCAATTTTCATGGTAGATAAATTTGTTTCCGAAAAATAGTAAAGAAAATAAAAACGAGGGTATAAAATGCTNTAAATAACATTTTACACCTCTAACTGATAATTTTAAAGGGGCTACATTACTATATTTACAATTTTACCAGGAACAACTATGACTTTTTTAGGGGTAGAACCATCCAATTGATTTTTAGTCCTGTCATCGTTCAGAACATTCTTTTCAATTTCCTCTCTGGACATATCCATAGGTAATTCTATGGTAAATCTCATCTTACCATTAAAGGAAACCGGGTAGTTCTTCGTGCTCTCCACAAGAAACTTCTCTTCAAAAACCGGGTATTCCGTAGTGGATATAGATTCGGTATTACCAAGTTTTTCCCAGAGCTCTTCGGCAATGTGAGGTGCGTATGGCGAAATTAGCACAGCTAATGGCTCAAGCACCTCTCTTTGGTTACAGTTTTGAGCAGTAAGCTCATTTACACAGATCATAAATGTAGAAACCGAAGTATTGAAACTAAAGTCTTCAATATCCTCTGTTACTTTTTTAATTGTCTTATGTAATGTCTTTAGTGAGTCTGCTGAAGCTTTATCGTTAGTAACGACGAATTGATCTTCATTATGGAAAAGCTTCCAGAATTTCTTCAGAAAATTATGTACACCGGTAATTCCCGCTGTATTCCATGGTTTGGCCTGTTCGAGCGGCCCCAGGAACATTTCATACATTCTTAAAGTATCTGCACCGTATCGTTCACAGATCTCATCTGGATTCACCACATTGTATTTAGACTTGGACATTTTCTCCACTTCCCTACCAACAATGTAACGCCCATCTTCCAGCACGAATTTAGCATCTGCGAATTCAGGTCTCCACTTTTTGAACCCTTCAACATCAAGTTCATCTGAGGAATTTACCAACGAAACATCGACATGAATTGGCTGNACGTTGTTTCCCTTGATCTGGGTACTTGAAANGAATACATTCTCTCCTTCNAGNCTGTATACAAAAGCACTGGTTCCCAGGATCATTCCCTGGTTGATCAATTTCTTGAATGGCTCCTCTACCGTAAGTTTCCCGCGATCGCTAAGAAATTTGGTCCAGAATCTGGAATACAATAAGTGACCCGTAGCATGTTCGCTACCACCAATGTAAAGATCCACATTCTCCCAGTATTGCTGTGCCTCTTCGGAAACGAAAGTATCAGGATTCCCAGCGTCCATATATCTAAAAAGATACCAGCTACTTCCAGCCCATCCCGGCATGGTATTCAATTCCAACTGAAATACTGTGGAATTATTAATCCTATCATTAGAAACTACCTCATTTTTCTCAGTATCCCATGCCCAGTTAGTAGCATTCCCCAAAGGTGGTTCACCGGTTTCGGTAGGAAGATATTTCTCCACTTCTGGTAACCTTAATGGAAGGTGTTCNAGATCTATCATTTTTGGCAGTCCATTCACGTAGTAAACAGGAAATGGCTCTCCCCANTATCTTTGTCGGCTAAAGACGGCATCTCTAAGNCTGTAATTNGTCTTACCATANCCCTGACCTGTTTTTTCAAGCTCAAGAATNACACGNTTAAGCGCTTCTTTNTATTCCAGTCCGCTAAGAAAATCTGAGTTTGCGATCACCGTTCCTTCTTTCCCCGCATATGCCTCCTGGGAAACATCTACATCTTCGAAAATATTAGTAATAGGCAAATCAAAATGTCTTGCAAAATCATGATCTCTTTGGTCTCCACAAGGAACGGCCATTACAGCTCCGGTTCCATATCCTGCCAGTACATAATCCCCGATCCAGATTGGAATGGGCTCTTTCGTAAAAGGATGTTCTGCATAAGCTCCGGTGAAAGCACCACTAATAGTCTTCACATCTGCCATTCGTTCACGTTCACTCCTTTTTGCCGTGGCTTCAATATAAGCCTCTACCTCTTCCTTATGATCATTCGTAGTGATCCTGGAAACGAGCTCATGTTCCGGAGCAAGTGTCATAAAATTGACTCCAAAAATGGTATCAGGNCTNGTNGTGAAAACTTCAAATTCTGCATCGCTGTTCATTACTTTAAAAGCAACCTGAGCACCTACAGACTTCCCGATCCAGTTGCGCTGACTCTCCTTCAGACTTTCGGTCCAGTCAAGTTTATTTAGATCCTGTAGCAATCTTTCAGCAAAAGCTGAAATTCTCATGCTCCACTGAGTCATTTTTTTACGAATTACCGGGTAGCCNCCTCTTTCAGAAACACCATTTACGATCTCATCATTAGCGAGAACNGTTCCCAGTTGCGGGCACCAGTTCACTTCAGTTTCAGCGAGGTAGGTAAGTCGGTATTTTAATAATATTCGCTCTTTTTCATCTTCAGAATAACTATTCCANTCTTCCGCAGAGAANTCANCAATATCTGCATCACAGGCAGCATTCACCCTTGTATTCCCTTCCGAAGAAAAGATATCCATAAGTTCAGATATCGGTCTGGACTTTTCAGCTTCCAGATCATACCAGCTCTCGAATAACTGGATAAAGATCCANTGAGTCCATTTGTAATAATCTGGCTCACTGGTACGCACTTCGCGACTCCAATCGAAGGAGAACCCGATCTTATCAAGTTGCTCCCGGTAACGGGCAATATTATTTTGAGTTGTCAACGCAGGATGCTGACCCGTTTGGATCGCGTACTGCTCTGCCGGAAGCCCAAAACTATCATATCCCTGGGGATGCAACACGTTAAATCCCTTGTGACGCTTGTATCGAGCATAGATATCACTGGCAATATAGCCTAATGGATGCCCTACATGTAAACCTGCTCCAGAAGGATANGGAAACATATCCAGCACATAATATTTTGGTTTATCGGTGTTGTTGGTAGCCTTGAAAGTCTGGTTTTGCGCCCAGTATTTCTGCCATTTTTCCTCGATCTTATTAAAGTGGTAACTCATGTGATATCTGCTTAACTAAATTCTTATGAACAGCCCGGGGAAGTTCAAAACCCCAAAGCACAGGTGGCGGGATATTTCCTGCCATTTTTATACGGATGCAAAAATACAATTTTAAAGGACTTTTCAAGAGCTAAAAAGGAACACTTAAAGCGTTTTTCTCGCCTGCTCTTCCATGGGCTTCAGGCATTCATAGATCATTTTATTTACCGGCGTTTTAATTCCCAGTCGCTCGCCCTCCGTAACGATATAGCCATTAAAGTTTTCGATTTCTGAAGGTTTTCCCTCCATAATATCTCTTTGAGTGGAAGCTGTAGTTCCTTGTGGCTGATTTTTGATGATCTGGAAGGCCTTTTCAATATGCTCATCATTAAGCGGAATATCTTTGGCATTAGCAACCGATCTAATTTCCGCGGAAGTTCGTTTCATAAGATCTAACAGATATGCACTATTTCTAATCTTATCGATACTTACGCGCGTAAGTCCACCAATCCCACTGATGGTGCAGATAAAAAGAAACTTTTTCCAGATCTCCANCTGAATATTNTCNGGATTNAGANAATCGATCTTAGCTTCNNAAAANAAANTNCTNATCNTNGAANTCCNTTNAGATCNGCTATTNTCTGCTTCCCCAAANACGATCCTNGGCTNAAAAGAGGCNTGNTTGATCTTCCCGGGNTTTTCAATATAACTCACGATAAAACATAATCCCGCCAGAACATTGTTCTTCGGAAGTATTTCTGTGAGTTTTTCATAATTATCAGCTCCATTCTGTAAAGGCAGCACGATCGTATCTCTGGAAATAATCTTTTTTAATTCTGAAGCGACCTCCGGAAGTTGCCAGCTTTTAACTCCTAATAATATAAGATCTGGAGTCTCAACCTCATTAATGTCACTGGTTACCAGTTCGGGATGTACAGTAATATCTCCATTGATGCTTTCCAGCTGCAAGCCTGATTTTTTGATCGCCCACAGATGTTCTCCACGAGCAATAAAACTCACTTTGTTACCCGATTCTGCAAGTCTCGCTCCAAAGTAACCGCCAACTCCACCTGCTCCGTAAACTAAGATTTTCATAAACGTCTTTTACTCAAATGTACTTATTTCGGTTTAACCTGAAGATCAGCTGGTTCAAGCAATAAAACTTCACAACTTTATACATCCAATATTTTCAAAAGTTTAAACGTTTTAAATATTGAGAAAGCTGAACTTTCTTATTTTTACAAAAAATCTGAAGTCACTATATGACCACATCTTTTGAAAGGTATCAAAAACGCCGACTCATATCCTCCTATTTCTCTGTTGTGATTAGTATTGCACTGGTTTTATTTCTATTAGGAATGCTGGGACTTTTGGTTTTGAACACCAAGAAAGTGGCAGATCACTTTAAAGAACAGATAGCACTTACCGTATATCTTAAAGATACCGCCAAGGAAGTAGAGATCGAACAAATGAAGAAGAGCCTGGCCATGGCAGATTACACTAAGTCTACCACCTATGTAAGCAAAGAAGATGCTGCTGCTGCACATAGCGAAGAAATTGGAGAAGACTTCATGGAGTTCCTGGGTTATAACCCGCTGCAGAATTCGATTGATGTTTATATGAATGCCGATTTCGTTTCTTCGGAACAGGTNGATGAAATCGCAGCAGATCTTACTTCCAAGAATTTTGTAGATGAGGTCGTTTATGATAAACCACTTATCGCTTTACTGAATGATAACGTTAAGAAGATAAGCCTTTGGGTATTGATCGCAAGTTCGGTTTTCACTTTTATTGCCGTCCTGCTTATAAACTCTAGTATCAGGCTGGCTGTTTATTCAAAAAGATTTATNATCAAAACCATGCAGATGGTTGGCGCTACCAAAGGTTTTATACGCAGACCTTTTATCTGGCAAAGTGTAAAATTGGGTCTTATTGGGGCGATTCTCGCTCTTATTGGAATGGCAGCAGTGCTATTCTATCTCAACAACAGTTTTCAGGAATTGAATCTTTTGGGAGATGTAAAAATGCTAGTGATACTATTCTCCGGAATTTTCCTGATGGGTATCATCATTACCTGGATAAGCACTTATTTCGCTACATCTCGTTTTCTGAATCTTAAAACAGATGAACTTTATTATTAGACCATGAAAAAAGAGAAAGAAATTAACCCGGGAGGAAGTTTTAATACCGGATTCGTTTTCGGAAAAAGAAACTATATGTTCATGTTCATTGGTCTTGCCGTGATCGCACTTGGCTTCATATTAATGTCTGGTGGTGGCA
>FUFK010190927.1_pt1 | contig 42883 bp, 35 predicted proteins | sample 1021851 | NCBI WGS metagenome assembly FUFK01 (sample SAMEA51879418, study PRJEB19060) | metagenome
GAGTCCCCGCCTCCACCGACAGGCGACCAAAAGCATACGGTGCGTTCACCTCAAAGGTCACCGACTTCAGGCCCGCCTCCTCAGCGTAGGAGGTGTCCAGCACCTTCGTCGGGTAGCCGTTCTTCTCCGCCCAACGCAGATACATGCGCAGCAGCATCTCCGCGAAATCAGCAGCATCCACGCCACCGGCGCCCGAACGGATCGTCACCACAGCCTCACGCTGATCGTACTCACCCGAGAGCAGCACCAGCACCTCAAGCTCTTCCAGCTTGGTGCGGATCTCACCGCACTCACGCTCAGCATCAGCGAGCAGCTCGGCGGCAGTCTCCTCATCCTCAGCTTCGGCAAGCTCCACCATCACCTCAACATCATCAATGCGAGAAGACAGCGAACGCAGACGATTCAGCTCCGACTGCTTATACGACAGTGCACTCGTCACCTTCTGCGCGTTCTCCACGTCATCCCACAAATCGGGTGCGGCAGCCTGCGCAGACAGGTCCTCAATAGCGCGCTCAATCCCCTCAATATCGCTCACAGCAGCAATAGAGGTGAAAATCGCGCGAAGCTCTTTAATCTCAGCAGAAAAGTCGAAGGATGCCATAGCTTTTAACACTATCGCGAAACGGCCAGAAAGTCCCGCCGTTACAGCCCGCAACAGCCCACAGCGCAGAAGGATAAGGCAGGCAGAGGGAAGAACCCGCGCAACGAAGACCTAAAAAGGGCATAAAACGAGGGCGCATCCGCTAGCCGTTACACTACCTTGCGGATGCGCCCTCGCAGTCTAGGGGCTCACAACACACCAATAAGCGAGTGAGCCGATAAGCCCGTGCGCCGATACGTCCGTGCGCCGTTGATGGACGCACTAATCGGTGGACGGGCCCTGGCTCGTCTTCAAACGCGACGAACCGTGAGCGGTCACCTCAATACCATCAGGCACCAGAATCGACAGCAGCGGCGGACGAATACGAGCCGACAGGTACACGTGCACACTGTGATCAGAATCCACGGACACGTTCTCCAGACGCAACGCCTGAAAATCCTGCCCCGGCTGAACCTCAGCCAGGTACGCGCTCGCATACTCCCACGCCGCCGAACCACTCGCTTCATCAGGAGTGCGCATCGTGCGGGTAATCGAGTTCGCCTGAGCATCCGCCATATCCTGCAGATGCTGAGTCTGCAGATACGCACCCGTAATCGCCACCGTCACCGAACCGATGAGCAAAAGCAACGCCAGCATGCCCACAATCAGCGGGGCAATGCTGCCCTCTTCCGGGTCTGAGGCGACCGGGTCAGCGGCGAGGCGGTCTGAGGCGATCGGGTCAGCGGCGAGCGCCCGGCTCTGCGCACGGGCTCGAATCTTCATGTTGGCACGAGCCAGCAAACCATTAGGAATCAGCATGACCAGACCCCCAACTCGTCGCATGAGAACTCACCGGAATCACGCCGCCACCCATAAACGAAGGCAGAAGCGGAAGACGCGCCTGAACCGTCACCGTGGCGTACGCCTTTGTACCCGAGACGCATTCCCCCGACGCACAGCTCAACGACACGCTCACATCGGAGGGCTCAACCCCGTAATCCGCGGCAGCATGCACCGCCAGACGCTGAGCCAAATCCGGGCCAACCGACGAGTCCTGCGGCTGCTCCTGCACATACAGCACCACCTGGGCGCTCGCCGCATGAGCCGCCATCACCGAAGACTGCAAGCTAAAAATCGTCAGAATGCCGTAGAGCACCGGGATGAGCAAGGTAATGCCCAAACCCAGGAACTCCACAATGGCGCTACCCTCTTCAGGGGTGTGCTGGTTAGAAAGAGGCCGATCAGAGCGGCTCTTCAGGCGTTCCTTCACCCGCTGCCGAAGCGAAAAGCCACTAATCACCGGAACGATGCTCCGCATAAATCGCATGCCCCTTCACCTCAATAGAATCCGGAAAACCCCACGGGCCCAGCACCGGCAACGGCGACTTCACCGTCACCTCCAAAGTGCGCACACCCGTAGAATCACTACTCTGACGGTACGAAATATTCTCAGCATACGAAGACGGAAGAACCCCTTCAATCAGCTGACGGGTACGCTCCATGCCTTCCTGCGGAGTGCGGTCACGCATCGTACCGTAACGTGCCCCAGCCGCCGCAGCATCCACCAACATGGTTCGTGCATACAGGGCGAAAGAAACCTGCAGAATCGCCATGGTCAGCAACACCAACAGCGCACCGACCATGACGAATTCCGTGCTGGCGTCACCGCGCTCGCTCTCCTCCACAGAATATTCCGCGGAGGATAGCTCAGCGGCAGTCAGCTCAGAAGCGATGCGGGGCTTACGCATTACTGGTGAACCAGAGCAATCGCGTCGTTGAACATCTTGGTCAGAGCGGGCTGAGCAATCGCCAAGATAGCGGCAACCAGCACGGCGCTCATCATGGTGATCATGACCCAGCCGGGCACGTCGCCGCGCTCGGGGTCATCCTGCTTGTTCTTCAGGCGCAGAGCCAGCACGGATGCGATAGCCAGGGCGATCAGCACGGTGAGGGCGGTGCGGAAACGACGGAACATGATTTTCTCCTTCTATCAAAGGGTGTAGTGTGTGGTTGGTGCGGCGCACCGGGCAATCAGCCCAGCCCACCGCGGTGCGACCGGTACGGTGTGTACCTGCCGCAAAATCTAAAAGTTCAAACGCATGAGCGACAGGCCCGGGAAGACCGCAAAAATTACGGTCAGCGGCAGAATGAAAAACACCACCGGAGCGAGCATCGCAATCTCCTTCTTACCGGCTGTTTCCATCAGCTCACGCTTAGCGTTATCGCGCACATCCTGAGCCTGCGCACGCAACACATCAGCCAGAGGGGTGCCGCGCTCAATCGCAACAGCAATACCCTCAACGAAGCGGCTCAACGCCGGAACGCGAGTACGCTCCGCGAACTCCTGCAGCGCGCTCAGCAACGAAACACCGGTGCGGGTCTGCGCCAAAATCTCAGAAAACTCACGAGCCAACTCGCCGCGAGAGGTCAAACAGATACGCTCCAAAGCCGCCAGCGCCGACTCGCCCGCCGTCACCGACAGAGCCATCATCTCCGCCAGCGCCGGGAACTCAGCAACCAGCTGCTTCTCACGCTTAGTCACCGCCTCACCCAGCCACCAGTCACGCGCCAGAAAGCCGCTCAAACCGCTCACCAGCACCAGCACAAGAGCCACCAAGATGGAGAAACGCTCCTGCACCACGCCAATGACGGTCAAGGCACTCATGACGGTCACACCCGCAAGAGCCCACAGCAGCTGCTCGGCACGAAACGCGCTCATACTCTGCGAAGAGCCAGCACGACGCAGACGCTCCTGCACCGAACTATCGCTCAGCGACGAGCCGCTCAACGACGAAGACAGCGAACGCAGAAGCGGCGCGCAGAACGCCGAAATCGCCTCCAGCAGGCTCGGCTCACGGCGCTCCTGCTCCTTCAAAAGCGACTCACGCAGAGTCTCACCGCGCAGCTGCGACGCCACACGATCAGAAAACGAAATACTGCGGGTATTCAGCACCGACGAAAGAATCAGACCCACGCCGGTCGCCAACAGCAGACCAAAAATCAGAGGCAGGTTCACCCGAAAACCCTCCGTTCACGCGGCAACTCACCAATACGCAGCATCAGACGGTACGCCGCCAAAGAAATAGCGGCACCTGCAATCATCAGCATCGCACCGGCAAACGAGTTATACACCATGCGCGCGGCAGGCTGAGTCGCCATCAGACACAGCACAAACCAGGGCGCCACACAGGAGAGGCGAGCCGCATTCACAGTCCACGACTGGCGAGCCAGAAGCTCCGAACGGGTACGCGCATTCTCACGCAGAAAATCACTCAGCGTGCCCAGCAGCTTACCCAGGTCCGAACCGCCCACCTCGCGGGCAATCTTCAACGCCTCAATAATGGTGTCCGCCACCGGGTCAGAGAGGTACTCCTTCAAACGGTTCAGCGACGGCACAAACTCACCCGACGCACGGTAATCACGCGAGAAATGGGCGAAGGCATCACGCAGCTCTTCCGGGCCGCGGTACGAAAGCTGAATCAGCGCCTCCGGCAGGGACAGACCCGCACGAATCGCCGAACGCAGGTGGTCCACCGCATCCGGCCACAGCTGCCAAATACGGGCATCCGCCGCGCGGGCACGATGATTCACAATCACGCGAGGCGCCGCAAAACCACCAATCAGGCCCAGCAGACCCAGCGGCAAAAGCTGAGTGAGCATCAGCAGCAGAACCGACGCGCTCACACCACTGGCAACGCTCACCCACATGAACGTGCGAGGAGTCAGCGAATGCATACCCGCCTTACGCAACGCCACAACCAGCGCCGGGTCGTTACTGGGCTTCGGTGGCTTGCCGTTATCAGGAAAGCAGGAAAGGTAAATCAGGCAGACGCCCAACCCCAAAATCAGGCTCAGAAACAGAGGCATTACTGACCCGCCTTCGCCGCAGCCAGCACCTGCTCGGGGCGGTGACCGGCACGAATCCAACGGTCCGGGTTCGGCAGCTCCAACGCTACGCACACCATCTGACCGTCACGGCGCACAAACAGCGGGGACATCTCAATCACGCCGTCCTCAACGCGGCCGCCCAGCATGCTGATCTCTTCGACCTGACGCTGACCGCGCGAATCGCGGCCGCAATGCACCACAATGTCAAAGCAGGACGCCACGGTCGGCACCACGAACGCCGAGGAAATATTCTCGCCAGCCAGCAGCGGCAGGGTACAAATCTTGGTTACCGCATCACGCGCCGAGTTCGCGTGAATCGTGCACATACCCGGCAGACCCGCATTGAGCGCAATGAGCATATCCAGGGACTCCGCCTCACGCACCTCACCAATGAGGATGCGGTCCGGGCGCATACGTAGAGCCTCCTTGACCAGGCGGCGCAGCTCAATGGCGCCGGTGCCCTCAAGGTTCGGCTGGCGGCACTGCAGACCCACCACATCGCGCAACGGAACCGCGAGCTCAAAAATTTCTTCGCAGGTAATCACACGCTCACGCGGCGGAATGGACGCCGACAAGCAGTTCAGCATCGTGGTCTTACCCGCCTGGGTCGCACCCGAAACGAGGATGTTCATGCCGCTCTCCACCGCAGCGTGTAGCAGGGCCGCCGCGCCGGCACTCAGCGAGTTCATGCGCACCAGGTCGGGCAGGCGGCGGGCACGCACCACGAACTTACGGATATTGATGCTCGTGTGCTTGCGGGTAATGTCCGGAATCACCGCGTGCAATCGGGAGCCGTCCGGCAGGGATGCATCAACGAACGGGGAGGAAAGGTCCACACGGCGGCCCGAAGGCTTGAGCATACGCTCCAGAAGGCTATTGATCGCCTCGGCGCTCAGGTGCAGGCCAGTCAGCTCGCTCTCGCCATTGCGGGCAATAAAGATTTCATCGGGAGAGTTGATCCAGATTTCTTCAACGCTCTCATCATCCAGGAACGGTTGAATCACGCCGAAGCCGCAGATTTCGTCATGCAGGCGCTGGGCCACGGAGTCACGGTCGCCCAAATCGGGCAGGGAGATGCGGGTACGCCGCTGCTCGTAATCGCTCAGGTGCTCGTCAATGAGCCCGCGCACCGCGTGCTGGTCCTCATGCGGGTCCAGGCTGCGGTGGCGCATTGCCTCACGGATATTTTCCTCGAGCAGAGTAAGATGCTCCGCCCGGGTATCCAGTACGGTGTTCTCCATTGAAATGATCCGATGCTGTGTGTGGTGTGGTTGTGTGGAATACGGTGAAGCATTGATACATCAATGCCACCATCACCCTAGCGTCAAAGCATCAAATTTATCAAAATGTAATAAAACGCCCCTTAATATTTACGAGTATAGTATTTGAGTATTTTTGATGCATAGAATTGCACATATCGTTACCTAAAGTGCACTAAAATCCAAAACACCTAGTCAGCTGTGACTCGCAGAACAGTTGCAGGTACGCCCCTCGAACCGCTCACCGCTAATCACTGCCATATTGCACTCGGTGCACACGTAACATTTCGTCTTAAAAGCCGCAGCCTCCCCTGCTAAAACGCAAGAACCCTACCCAGCAGCAGCGCCTTCCCGTGCGCAACTTTCGGGCGCTCCTTCCCAGGCACAGCAAAGGGGCGTGCACTCCCCCATCGGGAATACACGCCCCATCACAAGCGATACATCTAGCGGTTAGTCGCCGCCACGAATCACCTTCACAGCTTCCTTAATCGGACCGTCAAAACGCAGGTTACCGTGCTCCAGCACCACGCCGCGGTCACAAATCTTCGACACCAAATCCAGGTCATGGCTCACCACGGCAAGAGTCTTACCGGCAGAGCACAGCTCCTGAATCTTCGCAATACACTTCTTCTGGAACGGCTCATCGCCCACCGCAAGAATCTCATCCACCAGGAAGATATCCGGGTTCGTATGAACCGCAACCGAAAACGCCAGACGCAGATACATACCCGAAGAGTAGAACTTCACCTCTGTATCGATAAAGTCGTGAATCTCAGCGAAATCCACAATCGAATCAAAGGAAGCCTCAATCTCATCCTTGGTCATACCCAAAATCGCGCCGTTGAGGTACACATTATCGCGGCCGGTCAGATCCGGGTGGAAACCAGCGCCCACCTCAATCAGACCCGCAATATTGCCGCGCGTGAGAACCTCACCCTCATCGGCGCGCATCACACCAGAAATCATCTTCAGCAGCGTGGACTTACCCGAGCCGTTCAGACCCAGAAGAGCCACACGCTCGCCCTGACGAATATCCAGGCTCACGCCGTTGAGCGCATTGAACTTCTCCGAAAGATCACCCTTGCGGCCCTTAATCAGCCACACAAAAGCTTCCTTCATCGAACGGGTGTGGCGCAGAACGAAGCGCTTCACCAAATTCTCCACGTGAATCACCACGGGAGCGTCCGGGCTCACCGGCGGGAACTCAAGCTTCTTAATATCCACAGAATCAGAGCTCCTGGGCGAAGTTGCCCTCAAACTTACGGAAGAGCAAATCACCAATCAAAACGGTCAGCAGAGAAATACCAATAGCAATCGGAGTCCAGAAGCTGAAGAGATGCGGAACCACCTGCGAAGCAGGAAGCGCCAAATCCTCAGGACGAAGCGTCGGATGCCAGAAGCCATAGTGGAACAGCTCCACCGCAACGGTCAGCGGGTTAATCATGAACACGTTGAACACCCACGGGTACAGGGTGTCACGCACCATGGTCCAGGAGTACAGCACCGGCGAGAACCAGGTAGCCACCATCAGTAGCATGTCCACGATGTTCTCCGAATCTCGGAAGAACACGTTAGCCACACCGAAAATCAGACCCAGACCATAGGACAGCAGCATCACGATGAGCATGCCCGCCAGAATCGACTCAAAAGCCAACAAGGACGGATGCCAGCCCACCGCAAAGCACGCCAGGAGCATGACCACAATCTGCGGCACAAAATGCACCAGAGCCACCCACACCGTAGACAGCGAGAACAACTCACGCGGCAGATAAATCTTGCGAATCAGAGCACTGTTAACCACCATGGCGCGAGCACCATTGCCGAACCCCTCCGAGAAGAAGTTAATAGCAATCATGCCCGAGAAAAGATACACAGCGTAGTTGTGCATACCGCGTTCCAGGCCAAGGAAAAGACCCATGGCAATGTAGAACACCAGGAACTGCACACCCGGCTTAATGTAGGACCACAGAATACCCAGCACCGAGCCGCGGTAGCGGACCTGGATTTCCTTATCGACCAGAAGTCGAAGCAGGTAGCGATTCTTCATCGCATCCAGAATGCCGCGGCCGCGACCGGGCGCCTTCAGGGGAACAGACTTCAAATCGCTCATCGGGTCAGCTCAGAATCCGTATGCTCAGCAAAGGTCTTAGCCCACGCATCGTAGGACGCAACCTCTGCAGCCTTCGAACGGTACTGCTCACGCAGCTGCTCCCAGCCGGTCACCAGCTGGACGTGCAGCTTAGCTGCCTGAGCCAGCTTCGACTTCAACTGCTCGGGGTCGCGGCGGTACCAGAACAGGCCGGTACCCTCAGCGTTAGTCGCCAGAGCCGAATCGAACTTCGACAGGGTCCACCAGTTAGTCTCACCGTAGTTCAGCTGAATCTGCGGGTGAGCCTTCGCCTCTTCGCTCACCGGCTTGAACAGCTGACGAGCAACAGTCTTCGCGGTCCAGGAAGCAAGCTTCTTGTAGCCGGGGGACGCGAAGGAACGGCGGCCACGGAACGGAGGCTTCTTCGTCTGGATAGCCGGGAAATCATCCACGTTCGGCTTCACCTGAGACTCCGGGTACTCCTTAGCCATCGCACGAATCACCGGCAGACGCTGCGAGAGCGAGGGGTGCAGGTGCTCGGGGCCGGAGAGCAGATCCTCCAGCGCCATCAGGCGGCCAGCCTCGGTGTAGTACTGCATGGACAGGGTGTGCTTGACGTCCAAGAACAGGGACTCCAGCAGCACGCGGCCACCCTTATCGAAGGGCGAGTGCAGCAGCGCCGTAATGAGGCGGTTGCGCTCGTGGTAGTACGCCTGCCAGCCGACCGAGTCATCCTTATCGGTCCAGGACACGTGCCACACGCCCGCACCGGGGAAGGACACGGTAGCGAAGCCCGCGGCCTTAGCGCGCAGACCGTACTCAGCGTCATCCCACTTCAGGAACAGGGGCAGAGACAGGCCGATTTCCTTGATGACGGTGGTCGGGATGAGGCACATCCACCAGCCGTTGTAGTCCACGTCCACGCGGCGGTGCAGCCACGGGGTGTTACGCAGGTTGTGGTGACCCAGGTTGTGGCCCATCGCCATGTCATCGTGCGGCTTAGCGTAGAAGTTACGCCACGGGTCAACAACCTCACCGAATGCGTGCAGGACCGAACGGTCGAACATGTCGAACATGTGCGCACCCACGATGGTGGGTTCCTTGCAGTAGTTCGCGAAGGTCACCATACGCAGGATCGACTCGGGCTCAACGATGACATCGTCATCGAGCAGCAGCACGTAATCGGAGCCGTTGTTGACAGCCTCGAACATGCCGCGCGAGAAGCCACCGGAACCACCCAGGTTGCCCTGGTTAATGATGCGGAACTTACCGGAGAGGGGCTTGACGACCTCTTCGAAGTCCTCGTGGTCCTGCACCTTCTGGGTGCCCTGATCCACGATCAGGAACTCGTGCACAGCATCAAAAATCTCGGGGCTCTCACCCAGAGCACGAATGTTGTTAATGCAGTACTCCACCTTGTTCATGGTGGTAATCTGCACGGTCGCCTGACCAGCCTTTACGTCTGCGCGGGGCTCAATGTCGCCCAGCCAGTTCGCTTCAATCAGCTCAAGGTCGCCGGTACCAGCCAGGTCGAACCAGTACCAGCCGCCGTCACCGAACGGTGCCAGGGGCAGGGTGAAGGTGTTGGTTTCCTCGCCGGAGAGCAGCTTCGCATCTACGCGCTGAATCACGCCACGGCCATTGGACTTGTACACAATGACCATGCCCTCGCCGCGAGTCTGAACGCTCAGCACGACCTTCTGCAGGTCAGTCCAGCGGCGCCAGTACGAGGCGGGGAACGCATTGAAGTACGTACCGAAAGACAGGCTCTGGCCCGCGTTCACGGTGATGGAGCGGCGGCTGTTCAGGCTGTTCGCGGCATCACGGTTCGCGCTGGCGTTCGATACAGACTGACCGGAGGTGTTCATCGCCTCCGCAATCGAGGTGGAAGCGTCGCCGTCAATACGGGTGGGCAACTGAACACCGGTTGCGACACTCGCATCCACGTACAGGGGCACGACGTCAGTCTCAACCGCGCTCGGGAAAATAACCCGCTGCAGGTTCTTCAAAGTCTTATCAGCCATGGTTATGCGTCAACACCACCGGACTCGATCTTCGCACCGTTAGCGAAGTGCGGGCGGATCTTGTTGTCGAACATGGACAGTGCAGCACCGATAGCCATGTGCATATCCAGGTACTTGTAGGTACCCAGGCGGCCACCGAACAGCACGTTGTTCTCACCCTTAGCCAGGTCGCGGTACGCCAGCAGCTTCTCACGATCCACGGAGGTGTTGACCGGGTAGTACGGCTCGTCGCCCTTGTTCGCGAAGCGAGAGTACTCGCGCATGATGACGGTTGCGTCCTTGGTGTAGTCACGCTCGGGGTGGAAGTGACGGAACTCGTGGATGCGGGTGAAGGGAACATCAGCATCGGGGTAGTTCATCACGGAGCAACCCTGGAAGTCCTCAATCGGCAGGACTTCTTCTTCCAGGTCGATGGTACGCCAGGACAGGTCGCCCTCAGCGTAGTCGAAGTAGCGGTCAACCGGGCCGGTGTAGACCACGGGAATCTGACCCAGGACGTTCTCGCGAGAGTACTGGTGACCGGGCTCGAAGAAGTCAGTGTTCAGGTGCACCTCAATGTTCGGGTGCGCCGCCATACGCTCCAGCCATGCTGCGTAGCCGTCAACGGGCAGACCCTCGTACTTGTCGTTGAAGTAGCGGTTGTCGTAGTTGTAGCGAACCGGCAGGCGGGAAATGATGGATGCGGGCAGCTCTTCCGGCGGGGTCTGCCACTGCTTAGCGGTGTAGTGCTTGATGAACGCCTCGTACAGGGGGCGACCAATCAGGGAGATACCCTTATCGTTCAGGTTCTGCGGGTCGGTACCAGCCAGCTCGCCAGCCTGCTCAGCGATAAGCGCCTTTGCCTCTGCGGGAGAGTAAGCTGCGTTGAAGAACTGGTTGATGGTACCCAGGTTAATCGGCATGGGGTAGACAATGCCGTTGTGGCGGGTGTACACGCGGTGTACGTAGTTGGTGAACTCGGTGAAACGGTTCACGTACTCCCAGACACGCTCGTTGGAGGTGTGGAACAGGTGCGCACCGTAGCGGTGCACCTCGATACCGGTCTGCTTCTCCTTCTCGCTGTATGCGTTACCACCGATGTGGGAACGGCGGTCCAGCAGGGCAACCTTCAGGCCCAGCTCAGTGGCAGCCTGTTCTGCGATGGTCAGACCAAAGAGGCCCGAACCGACTACTACGAGGTCAGCGGTCAATGTTTTCTCCTGTATTATCACGGCGCACCGCCGCTTCTGCGAGGGCGGTATTCACCTACCAGATTGGACACATCCGAGTGTTCTCAGTCGCGCCGCAATCCGCACGGGTAGGGGCAAAAAGCCCCACCCATGATGGATATAGTCATAATCTAAGATACCCGTTTATCATGCCTCACGCATACTTATGACGTGTTTTTAGTGGCTTTTGGACTATTGTTCGCACACTCTTTCCCCAAGTGAATATTCTTCACGAACCCCGAGGTCAAGCGGGTCTGAGCGAGTTCCTTTTTCTGCAGACTTTGACGTTCCACCAACGGCGAGGAAAGTTGGTTTACGGGTAAATATTCATCGTGAATAGCGATCGCGATTTTGCTGAACCACCAAACGATCGACGGGACAAAGCCGTGACCCAATTCGGATATCGGAGTCTTCTAAGGGCGTCAATGAGGATGCGCGAGCAGGGTCAAGCATGGATGTTTCAGCGGGTGCACTGCCGGGCTTTCGAGCGGCAATCTGGGCAGTATGTCGGTGAGTTATCCACAGTTTTTCGAAAAACGGGGCGAAAAATTCAAAAAATACGAACATGTTAATTTATGTACAGATAATTTATTGAGCTTTAATGCTTTTTAATGTTTTCTGAGGGTATGACTCTCTTCTTTCTCGACCACCACAACATCACCGACACGCTCCCCTACCCTCGCGTACTCCGACTCGACGGCGAGGCGGCACCCACCGGAATACAGCTGTGCCCCGGTAGCGCACACCAGCAGGCTCTAGAGCAGGCACTCAACCAAGCTCTACAGCACCCTGCACCCGGCGCGCACGCTCAGGCACAGGAAACGACGTTCCAGCTACGCCCCGCGCACGATAAGAACCCCGCCGGCGCCTCGATTGCGCCAAACAGCCACATTCCGAACGAATCTCAAACTCCGGGCGCGCCCGCCGTCAGCCTCCTGCACATTCTGCGCGGACCCGACGCGGGCGCAACCTTCCCCATCAGCCGCGGCCGCACCAGCCTCGGCAGGGCGGCACTACCTGCCCGTAGAGGAGAACAGCCGCACCACATTCACCTGCAAGACCCCTTCCTCAAGCCGGTACACGGCAACTTCTACGCCGACAGCTCCGGCATCCGCTGGATCGAAAAACGCCCCGCTGCGAGCGAGGGTAGCGAGAACGCACAGGGCAGTATGAAGGCACAGGGCGGCAAGAAGGTGCAGAGCACCGAGCCGCGCATCCTGCGCTGGGACGAGCCTTTCCGCCTCGGCTCCTCGCTCTGCATGCTCACCTCCCCCAGCGCAGACGGCGAACGCACCGTAGAAAAGGCGAGCACGCCTGCCACGACCTCTGGCGAGCCCGTGCAGATGCTCGCTCCTCTGGGCGACGCCGGCAACCCCTTTGAGCCGGTAGTGGTGAACCCTCCCGCACCGCGTAAGCTCAAGCAGATTCTGTTGAGCGTGTGTCTGCCGATTGTGGTGGGTCTGATTATTGCGCTGGTGACCGGCATGTGGTTCCTTCTGCTGATGTCTGCGGCGTCTTCGTTGCTGATGCTTCTGCATTTCTTTGGCGGTCGGGCGGAGAACCGTGCCGCATCGCAGCAAACTCATCAGGCGGCACTGCAGGAAAAGGAACGTGCCCTCGCCCTGCCGACCGCGGGCGACCTGGCGATTTCGGGTCCCTCCGCTCTGCATGATGCCGCCTACCCGGCTATTGTGCTCGGGTGCGGTCCCCGCCAGCCCTACCTGCGCGGGCGCAACCTCCCGCTGGGCACTCTGGAGCAGCAGGATGCGCCCCACTATCTGCCGCTACCCACCCCGACTCTCGGTCACTACCTGAAGCTGGAGGAGGCGCATCTGCGCGCCTACCTGGTGCAGCTGGTGGCGGGCTATCCGGGTGCGGTGCACGTTCTGCTGGCGGGTGCTGAAAGCGCTGATCAGCAGCGCACCAATAGTCTCTTGCAGACTCTGGCTGTGGTGCCGGGCGTGAGCGTGCATTGCCTGCCGGGCGTGCAGCATGAGAAGTATCTGCAGGCCCTGCAGAGTAGCTTGCAGTCGGAGCTTTCCGCATCTGTTCCGCCGCTGATTCTCATGCCCCTGCAGGCGAGCGCTATCTACGCTCCCCTGCTGACCGCGCTGAACTCTGGGGCGGTCGCGGAGTCTTCGCCGTCCCGCGCGTTCGCCTCCCCGCGTGAGCAGAAGATGAACGCCCCGGCGCTCTGCGTGCTGGGCAGTGCTGAGGGTGATAGTTCCGCCCATGCACCCGGTGCGCTTTTTGGTGCCGCCTGGGTTGAGTGTGCAAGTGAGGGTAGCCACCGTCAGAGCATCCGTTACCGTACACAGGGTTACGCGGCGCCGCCGGTGCAGCCCACCGAGGGTGTCTACCAGGTGCACCCTCTGGCGTGTGAGGGTCTGTGCCAGCACGCCGATGGGCTCAGCGTTGAGGCATTCTGTGCCGCTCTTGAGAACCTGTACCGCGCCGGGTGCGAGCAGGAGCAGGGCGCGCTTAGTGAGGCTCAGGTGCACCAGTCGGCGCATCTATTCTCTTCCCTGCAGGCGCAGAGCGCGCGGCAGAAGAATCGCACCGATGACATGGCGGTGGAGTCCGTTCTGCAACGCTGGTCCGCTCAGCGTTACGCCTCCGATATTCGCTGCTACCTGGGTGTTTCTTCGGGTGGCTCGCTGAATATTGGTCTGTCTGAGCACGGCCCACACTGGCTGCTCGGTGGCACGACTGGTGCCGGCAAATCGCAGCTGTTGCGTTCGCTGGTGCTCAGCGCTGCGCTACGTTACCCGCCCGAGCGCCTCGGCCTGATTCTGGTGGACTTCAAGGGCTCGGCTGGTTTGGGTCCTCTGGCTCAGCTACCGCATGCGCTCAGCGTGTTGAGCAATTTTGATGTGTCCGCGGTGGAGCGTGCCCTCGAATTTTTGCGCGCAGATATTCACCGCCGCGAGGTGGATCTGCAGGCGCTCGGCGTGAACTCCTACCGCGACTACCTGGCGTCCTGCCAGGCGGCGGGTACCACTCCGCGCTATCCCGAGCTGCTGATCGTGGTGGACGAGTTCCGCATGCTCATCGATTCCATGCCGGACGCTATGGCTGAGCTGATGCGCATCGCCACGATTGGTCGCTCGCTGGGTCTGCACCTGGTGTTGGCGACTCAACGTCCGCAGGGCGCTATTTCACAGGATATTCGCGCCAATATTGCCACGAGTATCTGCTTGCGTGTGGCGAGCGCGCAGGATTCCTATAACCTGCTGGAGCATGAGTCTGCGGCGTATATTTCGGCGGCGCATCCGGGTGCCGGGTATGTGCGCCTGCCGGATGGCCGTTCCCTGCCGTTCCGCGCCCCGCTAGTGGATGCGGTCCCCTCAAGTAGCGATGCCCGTCCGGTGCAGGTGCTGGGTCTTGAGGATGGCGGCTGGCGTGAGCTGACTGCCGCTTCTGCCGTTCAGAAGGGCGGCGGTCATGAGGATGAGCTGCTGATTCGTTCAGCGCAGCAGATTCGTGCGCTCTATGAACGCGAGTACGCACCAAAGAATCTTCAGAAGAATGCGGCGGTTCAGGATGAGTACTGCCCGATTCCGCCGGAGCTTCCCGAGAGCACCCCGCTGCCCGTGCTGGAGGCGCAGGTGGGCGAACCTGTAGCCTACGGTATTGATCCGGCGGCTACCTCTCAGGTTGTAGATTCTAAGGAACCCGCCAATTCTGGCACCGCTTCCGCAGGGTACCTACTGGGCGAGCTGGAGATTGCCCGATACGGCGTGCGCCGCCCGATCAGCTGGTCGGGTCAGCAAGCGCTGGCGCTGCTGGCGCAGAGCGCCGAACGAGCCCCGATGCTTTACGGGCTTCTGATGCAGGCGTTCGCCACCCGCACGCCGGTTGTTCTGCTGACCTCTGACGGTGCACTCTACCGCGACCTGGAACCCTACGCCGGTGCCTTTGAGACGCTCGTGGGTGCGCAGGAGCTTTCGCATCTGCGTTTCTGCCTGGAGGAGCTGCGCGTCCCGAACCTGTGGGGCACCGAGGCTACCACCCGCCCGCTCATTGTCGTGGACGGTCTGGACAGTTGGCTGGAGGCGCTGGTCCGCCAACCCGATACGGAGAACCTGCTCTACGATCTACTCTCGCAGGGGTGCCGTCGCGGCTATTCGGTGGTGTTCACCTCCGCGTTGAACCCGCGCGGTCGTTTCGCCGCTGCGGCGCATTCCACGCTGTTGAGCCGCCGCTTCCTGGACGCCGACCTGATGCGTTCAACGAGCAAGGACTACCCGACCCCGGCGCAGAGCCACTACTGCGTGGAGGGTGCCATCAATGAGGAGCTCATCGGTGATCAGCCGCTGAGCGCCTCGATTCTTTCGCCCTGCGTTGCGGGTTTCCAGGAGCTGATTCAGATTCTGCGGGGTAACACCGAGAGCGCTTCTAACGGGTCGAGCACTCGCCCTGGCACTCTTCTGCGACAGTTCCCCGAGTACTACCGCATGCCCTCAACCGAGTACGTAACCGCCGCCCACGCCACCTGCAATCCTCAGGGCGCTAAGCTTCTCGTCGCATTTGACCGCCGGCAGATGCCGGTGTGGATGAGCGCCCCGGCTAGCGCGGTAGTTCCGGTACAGGGCTCCCGGTCGGCGGGTAAAAGCACCCTGCTAGAAAGCATTGCTCAGCTCAACCCGCAGCTGAGCACCCTCGTCCTTGAGGGTTCTGGTGGCGATACGGGTGAGCCGCCGAGCGTGGAGCGTACCCGTGCGCTCCTGGACTCGGTGACAAACCCCGCCCGCACACTCGTGCTCATTGATGATCTGCAGTACCTGCTGCCCGCCGTTCAGCAGCTACTTCTGGAGCGTCGCGGCGAGTTCCGCGCCATGCTGGTCGCCTACACACCCTGGCCGAGGCGCGCCTCCTCACCCCTGCTAGCTGCGCTCATGGGATGCTCGCGTGCGCTTCTGCTCGCACCCGCATCCCTGGCGGATGCCGACATGTGCACGGTGACAGCGCTACCTCTGGATCGATTCACGCAGGGTGAGCAGCCCGCAGGTCGCCTGGTGGTGGTGGATGGCGCCTCCGTGTGCGCGGCGCAGGTTCCCCTGGTGCTGGCACCGGCGGTGGAGGCGGCTACATCTGCACAGAAGGTGCCGGTAGCGGTTTAGGGGTTCTAGTAATTTAGGGTTTAGCGGCGTCGGCGGCTGTACTTCTCCGCTTCTTCGCCCGATGCCTCGGTGACCGCCTCAATATAGCGGCGGCTGCTGGGCATGAGCACGAAGATGAAGGCAGCCGCCGCACCAATAACGCCCGCAATCGTGATGACCTGGCCAATATTCAGGCCGTAGGCGCTCACGTTCATGACGAGGGTGCTTGCGGTGACCCACAGTGCGCAGAGGGTAATCAGGATCATGGGCAGGCGCGAACCGAAGCGGCCGCGGTAGAAACGCAGGCCAAAGTAGGTCATGCCCGCGGCAATGAGCACCTGGAGCACACCGCCCACAATCGCTTGGGCGGTAGACATTCCGCTGATGATAAAGGGGTAGAGGATGCCGCGAATCAGGATGTATGCCGCGAAGGTTTCGGTCAGGGCGAATGCGTAGATGACGTTGAACGGGCGTGACGGCACGGTGGACTCCTCAGGGGTAGTGTCGGCGGCAGACCGGGGTGTACTCGATCCGATGCGCTAATGCGTTAGCGGGTGGGCGCTCCCCCTGCCTCGGGTTCGCCTCGGGTTCACCGCCTCGTCTTCGGTGCGGTATTTCAGGGGTAGGTACCGCTTTATATTATGCCTGAGGCGCCGCTCACCCAGCCGCCCGCGTCTCGCCTATGAGACGGGGTGCAGATTATGCGTGTCAGCATGCGATTCTTCACCCCATCAATTAGACAAAGGTTTACCTAAGTGATAGATGCCTCAGCTTAATACTGAAGTTTTTAGAGAAAAGTACTTGTCACATCCGCTCCAACATGCGAAAGTTGATAAGTCAATTTTCACCCTAACGCTGGGTGAGCATCCCCTCAGCGGATGTATTTGACACGCACACAGGAAAATAGATGTGTCTTGCCACCGCGTGAGACCGTAAATCATGAAGGAGGTCCACCGTGGATTGGCGTAGTCGTGCAGCTTGTTTGGACAAGGATCCGGAGCTGTTCTTCCCCGTAGGAAACACCGGACCTGCCCTGTTGCAAATTGAAGAGGCTAAGACTGTCTGCCGCTCTTGCGAGGTTGTAGACGTCTGCCTGAAGTGGGCCATCGAGACCGGCCAGGACTCCGGCGTATGGGGTGGCACCAGTGAAGACGAGCGTCGTGCGATGAAGCGTCGCGCAGCTCGTGCCCGCCGTGCATCCTAACTTCCGGAGTATTCAATAGGGCATCAAAAGCGTGGTGCAGTGACTTTATGTCACTGCACCACGCTTTTGCCATATACAGAACGTATCTAGACAGTAAACTGCCGCCGCTCCCCATATCGGAAGCGGCGGCAGTTCAATATGTCGTGCGAGAAACTGGCTAGATGAGCGCCGCGGTAATCACCACGCGGGTACCCTTCGGTTCATTAGCCTCCCAGCGAATCGAGCCGTTCAGCTCGCTCGCCACCAGGGTACGCACAATCTGCATGCCCAGGCCTTCCTTGCCGGTCACCGGACGGTAGGCGTTCGGGCCGGACTCTTCAATCTTCTTATCGCCCATGCCCTTGCCGTCATCGGTAATCACGACGGTGAGGATGTTCTCGCCCTCTTCGTTGGTGCCGCGAATACCCTCGAGGGTTACGGTGCCGGTCTCGCCGTCCAGGCCGTGCTCCACGGCGTTCGCGACAACCTCGTTAATGACCAGCGCCAGAGGGGTAGCGAACTGGCTCGGCAACGCTCCAAAGGAACCAATCAGCTTGGTAGACACGTGCTGACCGGGGGAAGCCAACTCAGCCGCCAGATGGAACTGACGCTCAATCAACTCATCAAAGTCGACGTTCTGAGTCAGGCCCTGCGAGAGCGCCTCGTGCACGGTAGCAATCGTTGCCACGCGGCGCATCGCCTGCTCCAGGCCCTGACGTGCCTCCTCAGTGGTCATACGGCGCGACTGCAGGCGTAGCAGAGCGGACACGGTCTGCAGGTTGTTCTTCACGCGGTGGTGAATTTCGCGGATGGTCGCGTCCTTGGTCATGAGCTCCAACTCGCGGCGGCGCAACTCGGTCACGTCACGGCAAAGGATCACGGCGCCTTCACGCTCAATGCGGGCACGCTTCTGCGCCAGTAGCGGGATGGATCGCATGGTCACGCGAGCACGGGCAATAACCAATTCGGTGCGCAGGTCGCTACGACCGGCAAGGACCAGTTGCAGGGTTTCATCCGCCTGCTCACCAGCAGGAAGCATCGCACGGGTGACGTCGGCAAGGTTTTGCTTTTCGAGGTAGCCGGTCATACCCATGCGGTTGTACATGGAGTTCGCGTTCGGGGAAGCGACGACCACACGACCGGAGGGGTCAAGCACAATAATGCCGTCAATCACGCGGGGGTTACCCTGGGTGTTATTTCCCTGGGCGAGGGGGTCGGGCCACAAGCCGGAGTGCACCATGGAGAGCATGGTGTCGGCAGCATATTCGTAGACCTCGTCGCTAATAGAGGGGTAACCATTGGGGGTAGCGATCTTGTGGCTGGTCAGCAACGCAATGGTGCGGTTGTTGCGCACGATGGGCACGAAGGTGATATTCACACGCGGGCGGGCGCCAATACCTTCACCGCTTCCTTCGTCGGTGTAGGTGCTGATGTTCTGGTCAATCCAGACGCGGTATGCTTCGTCGCGGATTCCGTCTTCCATATCACGCTCAATGATGTCGTGGTGGAAGAGGGTTCGGACGTTGGAGGGGCGCACGTGCGCGAAGGCACGGAAAGTACTGGTTTCGCTGGGGCCGGAGACGGCATCCGGGGAACTGCCGTCGGCAACAACGTAGTCGGTGGGGAACCATAGAACCAGGTCACTCTGGGCGATGTCAGAGATGACCTGCCATTCGCCCATGATGAGGTGAACGCGTTCAGTGTCGCCGGGACCGAAGTCGCAGGCGCTCATAATTCCTTCTGCAAAAGACATATGTTTGTGTGCTTCCCTAAGTTCGGGTGTGTTCAACCATTTTACGGTTTGTTCGCCGCAAATCCCATTCAAACGACAATACGTGGAATAGTTTACAGAGCATTTCTTGGAGCGCGCTTTTTAATCGCAAATATGACGCCCTGAGATGAGATGAACCCCTCAACTTTGAGGTGAAATATTCGCGCTACTGCCCTGCATTATTGTCACCTTCCCCGATTCAAAACCCCGGCCCAAAACCCTACGTAAAACCCGGCGTAAAGACACAGAAAACCCGGCATATCGGCGCTCTGCAGTTCCTAGAAGAAACCGAGAAAAACACCGATACGCCGGGGTTTCGTTCGCCCGCCTCTGGCGGGCATTAGTTGTAGCTGACGGACCTGTACGCCGGGGCTGAAGTTAAGCGCCGGGGCGTACCGCGTACATGCCTTCAAGCATCGCCTCCAGGGACTGCACGACCGCGTGACGGGGTGCGACCTCCAGCAGCGCTTCACCGTTGCGGCGCAAACGGTCCATGACCTTACGCTCGTACGGGATCACGCCGGTGAGCGGAACCGACAGGTAGCGTGTCCAGTTATCGCGCATTTTTGCCTCGGGGTTGAATCCGGCGGCTTCGCGGCGGCTGCGGTTGAGCCAGTACTGCACATCCGTTTCTGGGGCGAAAAGATCCGGGCGCGACTGCACCTCGCGGGCGAGGTTAATCAGGCGCGGCAGTCCGATGACGTCCGCTTCGCCGAGCGCAATCACACGGTCGGCACAGGCGAGCGCGGTGAGGGTCGCGGCGTTACGGCGCGGTGCCAGGCCGTCAAAGGTCAGTTCCTCATCGACCTCGATGGGGGCGGCAACATCGCAGATGACCAGGTCGTAGCGGTGCTTGAGCCATTCGAGTACCTCGGCGAAAGCGCGGGCGCGCACCTCGGGCCAACGCGAGGAGGAGGTGATGCCGCTCAAGAAGTCGAAGGTGCCGTTTTTGAGGGGCACTCGCTCCATGATGGCGCCCGCCTTTTTCTCGTCGAGCTGGGCACGGTCGGCATCCGAGCAGAGAATTGCCAGGCCGGAGCCGGTATCCTCGAGCGCCATGAGCGCATCCAGGCTGGGCGCGTAGGTGTCTGCGTCGATGAGGCAGACCTGCTGACCCTGCTGCGCCGCGAGAGCGGCGAGATTGAATGCGATGGTGCTTCGGCCGGGCGCGCCGTGAGTGCCCCAGACGGTCACGATCTTGCCGAGGCGGTGGCCGGGCTGGTAGCGGGAGGGCGCGGCGGGGTCCTGGTTGATGTCGGGGTGTTGCGGCAGGGTACCGTCGTTGTTCTCGTTCTGCACGTGCAGGGCGTAGTCGCTACCGGGTGCGAAAGAGTCGACGATGGCGGCGGCCTGGCTGAGCACGGATTCCTCGTTGCTGGGCACAACGGAGGAGGCTTCCGCCGGGTCATGCGCGCCGGGTGCGCCGGGTGCGTTTCCGGCGGGGGCTGCGGGGTCGATTCCGTAACTTCCGTAGTCGGCACCGTAGGGCGCGCCGGCGTTTACGGCAGTACCCGCGGCGGGGTCGTAGCCGTAGCCGCCCGCCCCATGGCCAGCAGCTCCGTTATCGTAACCGTAACCGTAACCGCTGTCGTAGCCGTAGCCTGCGTCGTAGCCGTAACCGGCGTCCTGACCGTAGACGCCCTCCGGTCGGTGGGCAACAGGCTGAACGGGCGGCTGAGCCGGAATCTGCGCGGGAATACCGTAACCTGCGGCGGGTCGGGCGAGCGCCGCATCCACAGCCTGTTCGAGCGAGCCCAGGATCTCTTCGAGGGCCGCTTCGGGGCGAATGCGGTGCGCATGCGTGGGCAGCGGCAGGTTGTCCGGGGCGATAACCGCCAGGAGCACTTCGGAGGCGGCGAGCGCATCCACGGTGGAGGCGCTCATTTCTGCGGGCATGTGGACGCAGAGCAGCACGCGGGCAATGCCTGTGTGCGCCATGCCGACGGCTTCACTGAAGTCCTGCACGGTACGCGCTACGGAAACGCGGCCGCGCTGGGATTCGATGCGGGTCAGGAGCGAGCCGTCATCGCCGTAGAGAATGACGGGGATGTTCACTGGCCCTCCCCGTAGGTGCCGGGGATGAGGCTGATCTTGGAGTCGCTATTGCTTTCCTTGACGAGGGCGGCGAGGGCTTCTTCCTTGACCCACAGCTGCACGGTTGCTTTGCCGTTGGCGCCAAGCACGCCTTCATCGACCGTTACGGCAACGATTTCGGCATTGGTGACGATGGCGCGGGCACCGTTTTCGGTGCGGTTATCGCTCTTGGTGTCGGGGTTGCGCGGGCCGGAAGTCCACACGTCCACGCGCTCGCCTGCCTTCAGTGCGGAGGCGGCGGTGCGGTCAATGCTGACGGTGGCGAGGCGGCGCCCCGGGGAGGTTTCAGTGCCTACCGATTCTTTGCTGATGAGGTTGCCGGCGGGGATGCGCTGGGTAGCGATTTTGCCGTTCATCTGTGCGGCTTCGGCGCGGGTGAAGTACTTGTCTTTGGCGGAGTCTATGTTCGCTTCGACTCGGGCGAGTTTGTCTTCGGTAATCTTCTCGCCGAGGCGGATTTCACTTTTGGCGGTGTAGTACTCGGTTTTGCTGTTATTGGCTTGCACGTAGAGCTGCACGCCGGTGATGGAGACGAGCACGAGAAGTACACCGAGGATGAATCGCCAGTCTTTGACGGTGGGCCTTTTGAGACGCTTGGCATGGGTTTCGGTGAGGGTGGAACGCTTCGTCGCGTTCTGTCGTATGCGCATGATGTGGTTGTGCCTTTCGGTGCGGAAGCCGGCGGTGATTCCGGTGTTGTTCAACTGACCGATGAGCGAGTGGTGTGTTTTCGATAGTGCTTTATTTGGTTCTGACACTAGCCCTAACAGCATATTTCATTTAGTACTCTCTCTCAACAAGAGTCGTGTTTATGAAATATTTTTGAGTCTTGCCCCTTTTGAAGGGGTGATTAGATAACTTTTCAGCTCATATAAGGCTTTTTGTGAGCAAATTTCACGGTGATGGCATATACTGAAAGTACTCAATAGATGTTCTGTATGGACTCTATGTAAAAGGCCACTAACGGTGGCTAAGGGGCCCAGGATTTCACTCACGGAAAGGAACAATTCGATGACTGCACCTCGTTTCCTCACTCTGAGCGACGTTGCCGAGGAGCTGCAGGTTTCGCTTTCGCAGGTGCGCGCTCTGGTGCGTAGCGGCGAACTTCCCGCCATTCAGATTGGTGGACGTAACCAGTGGCGTATTGAACGCTCTCGCTTTGAAGAGTACATTACCGAGCGCCACGAGCAGACTCTGGAGGCGATTGCTTCCGGCAAGCTCACTGCAAAGGCTAAGGTCGATTAGTATTTCGACGTACACCTCGCGGGCGTAATGCTCGAGTGTTTTAGAAAGGTCCGCTCCTCTCGTTGAGATTTCAATGAAGAGGGGCGGACCTTTTTGTGTTTATTCTGCTTTCATAAGGGTATTTATAGTTGTCGAGGCGTTTTTTGCGAGCGTACCCACGAATGGTAGCGCCCGCTATTTCCCCTGTGTGTTTAGCGTGAAATACGGGCGATGACTGCGCTAATACGAGCCAGCGGAATAGTGCGCACGCCGGCACCGCGAGGTGCACGGGAGTAGCCGGAGGCGCCCTGCCCGTAACCACCCTGCCCGTAACCACCCTGCCCGTAACCACCCTGACCACCGGTTCCCTGCGCGCCGTAGGCTGCACGCGCGTACTGGTCGCGTTCATAGATGCGCGGGTACTGCCCACCGTTGAGCAGGCGCAGCTCAAGGAAGTCGGCGCCGACTCGCTCGATCACGCCGTCGTAGCTGACGGTGCCACCTTCGAGGGAGAGGCGGACGGGTTCGCGTGCCATGGCGAGGGAGCGGAGGGCGAGCTGAATTTTCATGCGGTAGCGTTCGGGGCGAATATCAGCGCGCCCGGGGGCGATGCCGCCTTCCCACCAGAGCATTCCGCGCAGGGGGATGATGATGTTCTCACCGCGTGCTTCGATGCTGACCCATTCTTCGCCGACCATTTCGAGTTTGCCTTCGTAGGTTTGCATGTCGGTGGCGCAGATGCGGATCGGGCCGCCAACCTGCGCGAGGAGGCGGTCGTCGAGGGTAATGGTGGAGTACTGGACGCGGGCGACTTGGCGGGCATCCTGTTCCATATCCCAGGCACGTTCGGAGGCGAGGCGCGCCTCAATGTCTCGTAGGAACTTTTCCATGCTCATACTATGACCCTACCCGAGTAGCGGGTGCGGATACGAACCGGGGCGTTTTTCTGGCCGAATGATGATTCTTGAGCCTGGTTTTTGAAGCAAATTTCACCAAATTATATGTTTTTTATGCATTTTGATGCGTTTTGCTTCATTTTTGACACGACTTCCTGTATAAATGAAGAAACACCAAAAGCTATCAAACACACCATTTGGAGGTCATCGTGGATCAATTTTCCACTCCGGGATCAGCCCCCGCTGCCTTCGCTTCACGCCCTGCCACCTTCGCCTCACACTCCGCAGTCTCACACTCCGCAGCCGCGCCTCGTACTGTCAGTGCAGAGGTAGCCGCTGGCGGCGGCTCTGCAATCGGGCCCGGCACTAAGGCAAGCTACCAGGACGCGCTGCTCTTCATCGCCCCTCCCCTGCTTTCCGCGGCGGTCTTGGGCGCGTTGAGCGTGAACCTGCATCGCATCCCCTCGGCACACCCGCTGGCTGATGCTTCGCTGCTCTGCGCTGGCGCGGTAGCAGCCCTCATTACCGCCTGGTGGTTCATCAGTTTTATCTACGCGCTCTTCTACGCTTGGTCTTTGCGCGTTTCGAGCCACAACACTGACCGTGCGGTGCTGAAGGTTCCGGCGTTTTTCCGTCCGCGTTTTATGCGCCGCATCGTTCTGACGCTTGGCGGCACGGCTCTTGGAGTGGGCGCGGTCTTGGCTCCCGCGCAGGCTACGGTGGTTACGCCCAGCAACGCCGGGGTAAACGGCACGGAGGGCATGCCGCAAACGACCATTTCGGCGGTCATAACCACAGATTCAATGGGTACCGCGACTGCAGAGGCCAGCCCAGCCACCACCTCAGATGCGGAGCCCGCCGGTACCACCACGGACAGCGTCACCCCGGAAGCCGCCTCCGCTCCTCTGACCCTTTCTGCTGAGGTTCCCAATATTCCCCTGGCTCCCGAGCCTTCGGAGGCGGCAGGCTCTCTGCAGGACCGTAGCCCCTTCTTTTCTCCTCCCCGCACCGAGGCGGGCACCTACTCTTACACGGTTCAGGCGGGCGATACGCTCTGGTCGATTGCCGCCGACCAGCTGGGCGAAGGCACCGACGCCTCCACCATTTACGACTACACCCTCGACATTTACGAGGCGAACAAGGACGCTCTGGGTCAGAACGCTGAGCTGCTCTACGAGGGGCAGGTTCTGCAGATTCCCGAACAGCCCGTTCACTAACCTCACCCGCGTCTTCCACCCCATTCCACCTCATCCCAACAGTCTTTCGTTGGCTCGACTCACCTCACATACCCCTGCACCGAAAGCCTCTGCACCGAAAGGAGCCGTCATGAGCTTCTCCAACCTTCTCCCCCGTTCCCCGTGGACCCCGCCGCATCAGCCTGCCTCCCGCGACAACCAGTCTGCCAGCCCGTACTCGAAGCGTCAGGCGACGTGCCCATCCCAGCCGGTGACTCAGCCGGTGGCTGCCGAGCAGGTGGCTCCGCTCCCCGAGCAGGGGCAGGGCACGATGACTCTGGTGCAGAGGCGCAACAGTCCCTCGGTTTATTCGCTGCTTCCTCTGCCGCGTTATGAGCAGCATTCGGCTCAGCGCCCGAAGGTAGTGAAGAGGGGCCGCCCGCTGCGTCCGGCGGATGCGCTAGCTCGCCAGCTGGAGGGCCGTTGCGCGGGTGTGGCGATTGCTTACCTGGAGATTATGTCGGCTCGTCGTTCGCGTCAGCAGCTGGCGCAGTGGGTATCAGCGGATTGTTTCCACCGTCTGCTGCCGTTCTTCCCTAAGAATCCGCGTCAGGTGCGCCAAGAGATGCTGTTGACTCTTCCTCCGGTTCTGCTGCGGGTGCGAGCGCAGAAGGTGCACGATGAGCTCTACGAGGTGGTGGCGCTACTGCGTTGTGCGGAAAGGGTGCGTGTGGTGACCATGCAGATGCGCCTGATTCACGGCATGTGGCTGATTACCGCAATTGAGCAGCCGCAGAGCCGCTTGGACGAAGACTAAGGCTTCCCCAGCTTCCCCTACAAAACACACAGACAAACAGAGAGGGTGCGAATCCAGTGTTGGATTCGCACCCTCTCTGCTAGGTCTATAGCATTTCAGCTTTTACGCTGAGGCTACTTGTCCTTCGAGCGTTCCACGTGAACCTGCTCGTGGCCGTCCTCATCCGGGGCGGAGTACTGCAGGAACTTCGGACGCGAAGGCTCAGCCAGGCGCACGGCAGAAGCCTGAGTGCGCTGCTTGGACAGGTCCAGGTTGAACAGGTAGGTCACGGTCTCTTCACGGATCGCGCCGAGCATCGACTGGTACATGTCGTAGCCTTCACGCTGGTACTCGACCAGCGGGTCACGTTGAGCCATCGCACGCAGACCGATACCTTCCTTGAGGTATTCCATCTCGTACAGGTGCTCGGGCCAGCGCTCGCCGATGACGGACAGCATGACGCGGCGTTCAATTTCGCGCATGCTCTCTTCGCCGACGCTCTTTTCACGCTCATCGTAGATGAGGTGTGCGTCCGCCAGGACTTCCTTCACGATCTGGTCGCGAGTGATCTTGGTGCGGTCGCCAGCGTCTTCTGCGAGGTCGTCCACGGTGATGGAGATGGGGTACACCTGCTTAAGGGCGCTCCAGAGTTCGTCGAAGTCCCAGTCCTCGGCGTGGCCTTCAGAGACGCGGGCGTCGATGATGGTGGTCAGCACCTCGTCCACGAAGCCGGAAATCTGTTCCTTCAGGTCGTCACCGTGCAGGATGCGGCCGCGGTCCTTGTAGATCGCTTCACGCTGGCGGTTGAGCACGTCGTCATACTTGAGCACGTTCTTACGCTGTTCAGCGTTACGGCCTTCAACGTTTGACTGGGCGGTAGCAATAGCGCGGCTGACGATCTTGGAGTCCAGTGCGGAGTCCTCGGGGGCTGCCGCCATGAGGCGGGTTGCCATGCCGGTGTTGAACAGGCGCATCAGTTCGTCGGTCAGCGACAGGTAGAAGCGGGACTCACCCGGGTCACCCTGACGGCCGGAACGACCGCGCAGCTGGTTGTCGATACGGCGGGACTCGTGACGCTCAGTGCCGAGCACGTACAGGCCACCGAGCTTGGTGACTTCATCGTGCTCTTCTTTAGCGGCGTCTTCGCAGGCCTTCAGGACCTCGGGCCAGCGTGCCTCGTACGCCTCGGAGTTGGTGTTCGGATCCAGGCCCAGCTCACGCATCTTCTCGACGGCCTCAAATTCGGGGTTACCGCCGAGCATAATGTCGGTACCACGACCAGCCATGTTGGTTGCCACGGTGACGGCGCCCTTACGGCCCGCCTGCGCAACAATGGCTGCCTCGCGCTCGTTGTTCTTCGCGTTCAGCACCTCGTGGCGCACGCCTGCCTTCGCCAGCTGGCGGGACAGGTACTCGGAGTTCTCCACACTTGCGGTACCAACCAGAATCGGCTGGCCCTTCTCGTGGCGTTCCTTAATGTCCTTGACCACTGCCTTGAACTTGGCGATTTCGTCGCGGTACACCTTATCGGGGTTGTCGATGCGCTGCACACCCTTGTTGGTGGGGATGGGCACCACGCCGAGCTCGTAGGTGTTCATGAACTCTGCCGCTTCGGTTTCCGCGGTACCGGTCATGCCGGACAGCTTGTCGTACATGCGGAAGTAGTTCTGCAGGGTCACGGTCGCCATGGTCTGGTTCTCAGGCTTGATTTCGACGCCTTCCTTCGCCTCAATCGCCTGGTGGATGCCGTCGTTGTAGCGGCGGCCCGGCAGAATACGACCGGTGTGCTCGTCAACAATCAGGACCTCGCCGTCAATGACCACGTAGTCCTTGTTGTTGGTGAACAGCTCCTTCGCCTTGATGGAGTTGTTCAGGAAGCCAATGAGCGGGGTGTTCTTGGATTCGTAGAGGTTCTTCACACCCAGGTGGTCTTCCACCTTGTCAATGCCGGATTCGAGGATGCCGACGGTGCGCTTCTTCTCGTCTACTTCGTAGTCTTCACCGCGCTTGAGCAGGGTTGCGGCAATGCGCGCGAACTCTGCGTACCAGCGGTTCGCCTCACCGGCTGCGGGGCCGGAAATGATCAGAGGGGTACGTGCCTCATCGATCAGGATGGAGTCGACCTCATCGATAATGGCGAAGTTGTGGCCGCGCTGAACCTGCTCCTCCACGGTCCACGCCATGTTGTCACGCAGGTAGTCGAAGCCGAACTCGTTGTTCGTACCGTAGGTGATGTCTGCGGCGTACTGCTTACGACGCTCGTCCGGCTCCATGGAGGATAGAATCACGCCGCACTCCATGCCCAGGAAGCGGAACACGCGACCCATGAGGTTCGCCTGGTACTCAGCCAGGTAGTCGTTCACGGTCACAATGTGCACACCCTTGCCGCTCAGGGCGTTCAGGTATGCGGGCAGGGTCGCGACGAGGGTCTTACCCTCACCGGTCTTCATTTCGGCAATGTTGCCCAGGTGCAGTGCAGCGCCACCCATGAGCTGCACGTCGTAGTGGCGCTTGCCCAGGGTGCGCTTGGACGCTTCGCGGACTACCGCGAAGGCCTCCGGCAGCAGAATATCGAGGGATTCGCCGTCCTTGACGCGCTCGCGGAACTTGTCGGTTTCCGCTCGCAGTTCCTCATCGGTCATAGATGCGAAGCTGTCCTCGAGCGAGTTCACCGCCTTGGTGTACGCTTCGAGCTGTCGCAGAACCCTCTTATCGCCGGTTCGGAGGATTTTCTCCAAGAAAGATGCCACTGAGCTTCTACTCCTTGCTTGTTTCGGTACCCTCACCAAGGGCGCGCGAGAGTGCGCGCGGTGAGGCCTTCCTACATATTGTATGGCAGAGCCGCCTAATTCGCCCGTCCGAGCTATTTTTTACGCTGTACGCCCACGAGGTGACATTTGGTGACGCTCGAATCTTTCACCTTCCGGTTGAGGCGGAGCCGCCCCATCCGTCTAAAGGAACGTCTAAAGAAACAGATGTGTGGAAGGCAAAGAAAAACCCGGGGGCCTGGAGAAACACGGTGTGTGTTCCCAGACCACCCGGGTCTTGAGCCTGCTCGCTGAGTACGACCCCTAAAGAGCCTTACGCCTCAGCATTCAGCAGGTACGTTAGTTTTACTCGTTGTCCAGAGTAATGATGCCGTAGCTCCAACCCTTACGGCGGTATGCCGCAGCCGGTGCGCCGGTCTCGCTGTCAATGTACAGGTAGAAGTCGTGGCCGACCAGTTCCATACGGTCAACAGCTTCTGCGGGAGTCAGACGCTCGCCCTTGAAGCTCTTGTGGCGAATCTCGATGGGAGATGCGGCTTCGTCGGCGAGGGTAACCTCGCTGTTGTCGAATGCTGCTTCTTCAACCGGAACATCCGGCAGCAGAATCTCGGTAATTGCTTCGGTAACCACGGGAATCGAGCCGGTAGCGTCCGCCACGGAGACGGGGTGCTTGCCACCGCGCTTGTGCAGCTTGCGGCGGTCACGTGCACGGCGCAGACGCTCCAGGAGCTTGCCGTAGGTTTCATCGAAGACCGCGAACTTGTCGTGACCCTGGGCTTCGGAACGGAGGACAGGACCAGTACCAACAACGGTAATCTCAACGCGGATGGACTCGCCACCCAGATGACCGTCCTTGCTGAACTTGACGTCGATGTCCTTCACGTTATCGCCGAGCTGAGCGAACTTCTGAACCTTGTCGCTCACGTATTCTTCCAGGCGTTCGGTGACCTTGATATTGCGGCCGTAGATGTTGACTTCCACGATCATTCCCTCCAGGTTGGGGGCTTATACCGCGTCCGGTTGGACCCGGTACGGGGGTTCGACTTCAATGCCGTTCCCTTGTATATATTTTAGTACGAAACATGTTTCATATCACTAGATATGACAAATATTTAGCCTAAATAATAGCTATTCGTCCGTCTGCGAACTTTAACAGCTAAAAATCGTGTACCTCTTGCAACTAACTACAAGAAACGCTATGTCTGAGCCTTTTTCGGTACCGCCGCCACAGCACACACGCCCAGCACCCGCGAACCGGATTCCTGTAGCACACGCACCATCTCAGAGGCGGTCGCACCGGTGGTCACCACATCATCACAAATAATGCTCACCCGATCCGCGCACAGGGCAGGCTCCATAACGCGCAAGGCACCGTGCATCCGCTCGGCACGACCCACAGCGCCCAGGCTCTTCTGCTCGTTCTTTGTCTCAGAAGCACCGAGGAGAGAAGCGCCCACACGAGAAGATAAGGAGGCGCCGCTCCCCCGCCGGCTGCGAGGCGCATACCCGATGACATCCACGGCACGCACTCGCACCGAGGCAGGCAGACGCTGATTGAGCTGCCGAGCCGCCTCCTGCACCAAAAGATTCGCTGGCGCATAGCCGCGGCGGCGCACACTCTGCGCAGAGGAGGGTGCCGGAACCAGCAGAACCTCAACTGGTGCGGCGGAGGTGCCCACAGAAGAGATAGAAGACCCCGGCCCGCTCTGAAGCTCAATCCGATGCGCCCGAAGAAGCTCGTACACGCTACGCGCCAAACCCTCACCCAGCAGGGGCAACAAATCGGTGCGACCAGCGTTCTTCAACGCCAACAGTGCACGCGGCATCATCCCTTCATACCGGGATGCCGCACGCACTTCAGGAACCACCGCGCCATCAAGAGGTTGCAGAACCTGCACTCGCTCCACACGCGCCAACGCCGAATGCAGCTGCGGCAGGCAGCTTTCACACAGCGGTGAGCCGGCACCGTACGCCACCGGCACCGCACAGCACGGGCAGGTACGCGGCATCAGCACCTCACCCAAAGACCCGCCGGCGCTTTTGAGAGCGCCCGCAAGCCCGGCCAGAGACTTGCTCCAGGACCCATTTACGGGCTCGTTCAAACCACGCTGTACTGAACTCACCGAAAGCAACCTTTCCGCGCGCCGCACCCCGCCACAGGGACTAACCGGCGTAACTAATCTCGTGCAGGGTCGTGTCCAGGCGAATCCAGCCGCGCTCCTCCATCAGGTAGCACGAACCGTCAGAACGGTGAGCAATAATATTCGACGTATTATCCGCCGTCGAAATGGTCATCACACCATCCAGACGGTCCAGCTTCGTCTCTTCACCGCTGAGGGAAATCACCTCAGACTCACCATTCTTCACGTTCACCACCACGACGCTCTGGTCGCCAGCCCAACGGGCATTACGCGGAGTCACAGAAGAGCTCAGACGCACCATCTCCGTCAGACGCAGAGGCTTACCGGCATCATCACGCACAATACCGGAAATAATCACAGCCGACGCACCCTCAGTAGAGGCCACAATCGCCATGCGGGCACCATCGTGTGAAACGTTCACGCTCGTAAAGCTCAAATTACGCTGCCAGGACAGACCAATATCAACACCGCGCTCACGCTCGGTTGCATCCTCAGAATCCGGTTTGAAGGCACGAACAATACCCTCACCATCGGCTGCCCACACCCAGCCATACGCATCAAAACTGGGAGCAGTCAGAGCGGTACTCTGCCACACGCGGCGGGCAGTGCCCTGATACACCGTGTACAGGCTCGCGGCATCGTTCGCCAAGCAGGCGTAAACATCCGCCGAATAGCCCATCGCCGGGGAACTCAACTGGGTCACGCCACGCAGAAGCAATTGCTCACCCGCATTGCTCATATAGTCATCGCGCGCCACCATCTGGCCGTTCGAATTAATAGCAACCGTGCGGGCAGGAACACCCGGGTTCAGCTTCACCGCAGAAAAGCCGCTCGGCGCGTTCTCAGGAATCAGAGTGCCGTTATAGAAAACCTCAGTCTTGCCCAGACCCGAGAAGTTCTCCAAGCCGTGCACAATCTGCTCACGCACACGCGCCAAACGATTATCGTCCAGGTGCTCACCGGAGAGGCGAACCAGCACATCCTGGTTATCGCTCATGTTAGCGGTCTCAAGGCTCATCGACTCATTCAACGCCGAGAACGCGACATCCTTCAGGTAGGATGCAGGACCAATCATGAGGGTACGCACCAGCAGCTCAAAGTAGCGGTCCGTATGCGGGAACCAGCGGATATCAGGCACAGCATAACGGAACGCACGATCATAGAAATACAGGCGACACGGGCTAAACACACGCTCAAACTCAGCGCCATCCAGCCACAAACCATCCGGGCACGAGTTAATGCGCCATTGGTTATCTTCCATGACCACCGTAAAATCCTGAGTCTCAGTCTGAGCCTCCGGGAAGGTGCTCGTAATACCCTGGCTGTTCACCGTAGCAGTCTGCTGGAAACGCACATGGTACGTCCCCTCAGCAGTCCCGCTATCGTCGCTACGAGGCTGCACCGTATTCCGGTACACACGAGTCGTACCCATAGGATTCCAACGGCCCGCAAAAGAAGAACTCAAATACTGGCGCGCCACCGCATAGTTCTCAATGCTATCCACACCAGCACGCACGAAGCCCTCAATAATCGCCTCGGGAGTAGCACCCGCCAGCGGACCCGGCGCACGCGCCGGAGAAGTATTAACGCTCTTCACGTCCAGACCGCTACTGTGCTGAGTCACTTTGTCATTCGAAGGAAGACCCGCGCAAGAGCTCACGAGCGTCGCCAAAGACACCGCACCCCAAGACAGCACGGCGCGTCGAGAAACAATAGCCCTGTGAGACATGGAGGTCTTAACCTTCCTCTACAAACAAAGACAAACACTCACCTGCTAACGCTACAGGCCATCGCAGCGCGGTGAAAAGATAACCACAGTGAAATAGCAACACCGTGAAAATATACCTGCATTGATTGTACTGGGTAAACAGTGCAAATACGCAAGGATAAGCGTAAATACAGCCGAGCAACACCAACACACCGATATACGGCAGAAGCGTAAGCCTCTCTCCGTCCGAACCCCTTAGAGCTCGTCCTCAATGTTCACACGAGGAGCAATGTTGGGCAGCGTATCCTTCGCAGTCGCCGAACGATGCGAGATTGCCTCAGGCTCACCCGTCACAAGAACCGGCGACTCCCCCAAAGGCGCGCCATGAATCAGCGGCAGGTTCATCGTGAAGCAGGCACCGCGGCCCTTCTCGCCCCACGCCTCAATCGTGCCACCGTGCAGACGCACATCCTCAGCAGCAATCGACAGGCCCAGACCCGTACCGCCCAGGGTACGCTTACGAGAAGTATCAGCACGCCAGAAACGGTTAAACACCTGAACGGCTTCGTCCTCAGACAGACCGATACCGTGGTCACGCACCGCAACGCCCAGGTTCGTGGCGTTCGCACCCACGTACACGTCAATCGGTCGGGATTCGCCGTGCTCAATCGCGTTGTACAGCAGGTTACGGAGCACACGCTCAATACGCACACGGTCCATATCCACCATGATGCTCTCATGGCTCGTATGTACGTTCAGCTTCGTATTCGTACGCTCCAGATGCGGCAGAGCCTCCTGCAGAATATTAGACAGCACACGGATGAAGTCTTCAGTGTCGATGGTCAGCATCGCACTACCGGCATCGAAACGAGAAATTTCCAGCAGGTCAGAAAGCATCGACTGGAAACGATCCACCTGATCGTGTAGAAGCTCCACAGTACGGCTCAGCGTCCGGTCCATATCCTCACGCGAATCATACAGAAGCTCAGTACCCAAACGCACCGTAGATAGAGGAGTACGCAACTCATGCGACACGTCAGACACAAAGCGCTGCTGCAGAGTCGACAGGCGCTCCAACTGAACAATCTTCTCCTGCAGCGAGTCAGCCATCAGGTTGAAGGAATAACCCAGACGCGCCGCCTGATGTTCACCATTCACCGACACACGCTGATCCAGGTCACCGGCTGCCAGCTTCTCCGCCGTAATAGCGGTCTGCGTAATCGGGCGGACCACAAAACGAGTCACAATCCACACCACAGAAAGCACCACAGTAAGCAGTGCACAGAAACCACCAAAAAGAACAAAGTTAATATGCGCAATCGTGGCGGAAGAATCCGTCATATCGTACACAAGGAACAAACCGTAATTAGGGTTCTGAGAAATAGAAATATGTGTACCAACGATAAGCACCGGATAGGTGCGCTCACGATTATTTTCGACAGTAGTCACCGTAGACGTCTGCCAGAAAATACCGTCCTTATCACGAACAGTTTTTTTAAAATCATTCGGAATACTCGAAGAATTCAAAGAATTATTACTGCTCTGCTCAGGAATAAAACCCTGCTTACCTTGACCTTCCAAAGGCACAAGAATCCAATTGCGCTTACCCGAGCTACCCGCGTCCAAGACGGTCAGGGTACGGCTCACATTACGGCGAATCTCGCTGTCACTACGGGCTTCAGAGGAGTCCAGCACGCTCTGAACGTTGCGGAAACCACTCTCTGATTCCGCCAACGCCTGGCTCTTCTGATTCTCAAAAAGACTCGATGCAATCTGGCTCGACAAGGACCAACCCACCATCAAGAAGCTCAGGAACATCATGATGCCCGCGGTTCCCAGAGCACGGAACTGCAGAGATTCCTTCCACAGACGCTGAGCGCGCTGCATCAGGCTCCTACGCGGCTTCTGCGCCTTACGCAGCTTGGAAGTGCGGGTACGCGAAGAGGCGGAGGCTACCGCCTCCGCCGTCAAAGCGCCGTGCTCATGGCTCGACTTCGCAACAGACAATCAGGTTATCCCTTCGCCTATGAATAGGTTCCGATTAGCTACCGGAAGATCCCACCAGCTCGGTCGGAATCTTATAGCCAACGCCACGGACCGTCTGGATAAAACGATCCGCACCCAGCTCATCAAACTTAGCGCGCAAACGCTGGACGTGCACGTTTACCAGCGAATCGCTCACATCAGTGTAACCCCAGACCATATCCAGCAGTTCCTGACGGCTCAACGCCTGACCCGGGTGGCGCACCAGCGCAGCCAACAGGTCAAACTCCAGAGGAGTCATCGGAACCTCAGTGCTGTGGTACTTGACGGTACGGCCGTCCATATCCATGACAATATCGCCAATAGACACCACCAGCTGGCGGCTCTCACGCGGACGCAAACGGGTACGAATACGCGCCAACAATTCAGCGTGCTTAAAAGGCTTAGCAATGTAATCATCAGCGCCAGCCTCAAGACCCTTAACAACATCTTCAGTGTCGCTTTTAGCGGTCAACATAATAATCGGCACATTAGAAGAACGACGAATTTGCTGGCACACTTCAATACCGTTCATGCCAGGAAGCATCAAATCCAAAAGCACCAAATCGGGAGTGGAACGCATAAAAGTTTCAAAAGCGCGTGCACCATTTTCGCAAAAAACGGCGTTGAAACCCTCCTGCGCGAGCACGAGGCCAATCATTTCCGCCAGAGCATCATCATCATCAACCACCAAAATGGTGTGTGCATCGCTAGCGCTCACAGTACCTCCCTAAAGAAATGTCGTAAATACTTACATAAAAATGCTGATTCTCTAATCATACCGCGCGCTCAGCCAAAGCACGGGCACACTCTGTCACACGAGCCAGGGAAGCCGTGGCATCCAGCACACTCACCGTACCCGAAGCCGCCCCAGCAGACGCGGAACCCCGCTGAATACGCTCATTAGGCATCAAACCCACCGCGCTCAGCTGGGCAGATTCAAGACCAACCTCACGCCACAGGCTATGCAGGCGGCGGACCTGATCCGGCACCCGCGCAGAGGTCACCACCGGAAGCCACAGCTGAGCCTGCGCCTCCAGAAGCTGCGCCACGGGTTCCCATGAACGAGGGTCACTCAGCGGCGGAACCTGCAGCGTGCCGGGCCCCTTGAGGCGGGCGCGATCAGGGTGCAACAGCAAAGCGCAGGGGGCGGCGCCCTCAACCTGCATCGCCTTCACCAGCGCCAAAGCATCAAGGGTAGGATGCGCCTGGCTCAGCAGCTTCAGCTCCTGCACCGGCTTGAGCGCGGTGCCGTCCACATCAAGGATGAGTTGCAGGTTCAGTTCAGCGAATCGCTCCGCCACACGGCGGTACACCTGCTGATAGTAGTGAGGCTGCAACGCCGACAGGGAGCGGAAACCACTCACCGTAGGAATCGAGCCCTCCATCAGACGTTGAAACTCCGATTCATCCAGCTGCACGGCAATCAGCGCCCGCGGGGCCTGCAGAGCCTCACGTAGAGAATCCACCCAGCGTTCCAGGCCCTCCAGGAAAGACTCCAGCAGGTCACGGCTCGCCCCGGCATCGCTGATAGCACGCTCACCGCCGGGCAGGTAGATGCTCGCGGCAAGGGTCAGCGGGCCGACCAGCTGAATCTTATACACCGCAGCAGTGTTCTGCCCGGAGCCGAAACGTTTCTTCTGCGCACCCACGCGATCAGCGAGAAGGTTGATGTCCGAGAGCAGACGATCCTGCGCCAGGGCAGACTCGCGTGCTCCCCTGCCGCCGCTATGCACCATGCGCCAGCCAAACGAGGCACCGTCAAAGGCAAGCCCCTCGCACACCGCCAGCGTGCGTGCCAGCGGGGTGCTCTTCCAACCCAACGCCGGAAGGTGCGGCAGGAACGACAGATGCGGGGAGCCCAGCTCGCCCTCCACGCGGGACATCGCCTCGCCCAAATCATCACCGGGAAAATCACCCAGACCGCTGGCACGCACCAGCGGACGCTCAGTGGCGAGCGCGGCGAGGTCCTGTTCGGTCAGCTCGTCCCCCTCGGGGGCGCGGTACTCACCGGGCAGGAGCAGGCGCTCCGGCACAGGTTCGGTGCGGGCAGCCTGGCGGTTGGAAGAATGAGCGGGCATAGGGGTTTATCCAGAGGGATCAGATAACGTACAAATTCAAACGTAGCGACGCGAAAGTAGCGCGTTACTAACCTTCGGACTTCTCAGCTTCGGTTGCCTCGCCGTCCTGCTCAGCCTGCTCGTTTGCGATGCGCACGTGGTGGCGAATCACCTCAGAAATAATGAAGTTCAGGAACTTCTCCGCGAACTCCGGGTCCAAGCTGGATTCCTTCGCCATGGCACGCAGGCGAGCGATCTGTGCCTCTTCACGACCGGGGTCGCCGGCGGGCAGGTTGTGCTTAGCCTTCAGGATGCCCACGCGCTTAGTTGCCTGAAAACGCTCCGCGAGGATGTGCACCAGCGCTGCGTCAAAGTTGTCGATGGAGCGGCGCATGGCGAAGAGCTCTTCGTAGACTTCCGGTGCGACTTCATCGCCCATGGAGGTGGCGTGGGGGTCAAATTCGCAGGACGTGTTCTCGGCGGTCATCGGTTTCTCCTCAGATCGTTTGTGGTCTTCTATGCGATGCGGTTGCGGTGTGGTTGGGGCAATCCGCGGGGTGTCTATCGCTGGGAGTTGGCGCTCAGGGTTTCCTGAATATCTTCGCGGTCCAGTGAGTAGGCGCGGGCGATGGTGGACTGGCCCAGCACGCGGGTGCCCTGGTAGAGCACCATGGTCTGGCCCGGTGCCACGCCGGAGAGCGGGTCCAGCAGGCGCACTACGGTTTCTAGGCGCAGTGCGCCTTCTTCTTCAGCTTCGGGGTCGGGTGCCCAGGTCATGTACGCCTTGGCGCGGACCGGGTCGGCGTGCGCGCGAACCTGTGCGGTCACCTCGAACTCTTCACTGCGAGCGCCCAGCTGTGCGGGCTCTTCCAGGAAACGTGCCGCCTGTTCCACGGGGACACCCGCCCAGGTGGCGCGGATACCGCGGATTTCGTGCACGGCAAGTAGCTCGCGGGAGCCGACGATGACTTCATTTTCCTTGGGGCGCACCTCAAGCACGAAGCGAGGCTTGCCGTCGGCGGCGGGGCGGCCCAGCGCCAGGCCCTTACGCTGGCCTACGGTGTACGCCTGCGCGCCGGGGTGCTCGCCGAGCACCTCGCCGTGGGTGTCCTTGATGAGGCCGGGGCGCATTGTGATGTGGTCGCCCAGCCAGGCGCGGGTATCACCTTCGGGGATGAAGCAGATGTCGTAGGAGTCCGGCTTCTTCGCCACGGAGAAGCCGCGCTCTGCCGCCTCCGCACGCACCTGTGCCTTGGAGGGGGTATCCGCCAGGGGGAACCAGGCGTGCTTGAGCTGTTCGTGGGTGAGCACGCCGAGCACGTAGGACTGGTCCTTGGCCCAGTCGGCGGCGCGGTGCAGTTCGCGGTTACCGTCTTCGGTGGTGATGACGCGGGCGTAGTGGCCGGTCACTACGGCGTCGAAGCCGAGTGCGAGGGCGCGTTCGAGTAGCGCGGCGAACTTAATCTTTTCGTTGCAGCGCATGCAGGGGTTGGGGGTTCGTCCGGCTTCGTATTCGGAGATGAAGTCGTCGACGACGTCTTCCTTGAAGCGTTCGGAGAAGTCCCAGACGAAGAAGGGGATGCCCAGCTGGGAGCAGACGCGGCGGGCGTCCATGGAGTCTTCGAGGGTGCAGCAGCCGCGGGAGCCGGTGCGCAGGGTGCCGGGCATGCGGGATAGGGCTAGGTGAACGCCGACTACTTCGTGTCCTGCTTCTACGGCGCGGGCTGCGGCGACTGCGGAGTCAACGCCGCCACTCATAGCTGCAAGAATTTTCACTGCCTATCCTTCTGTTGTGTTGAGCTTCTAGGAACGTTCGGAGCGTGCCCTGTGTGCGGGCGGACTTTCCGTTACTGTAGCTACCCATTGTACGCAGGGGCTCGGCGGGATATTGGGCAGTGCACCCTCAGCCAGCCCTCAGCGAACGCTGAGATTGCAGGCTGAGGGCGGTTGGGTATCTTCTCTTCTGCTTTTCTAATGCCAGCGGGAGGCGTCCGGCAGCTGCGAGGACAGTCCCGCCTTTGCAGCCTGTTCGTAGGCGGCGGGTAGTGCCGCGATGAGGCGCGCAATATCGGCTCCGGTGGTGGAGTGGCCGAGGGTGAATCGCTGGGCGCTGCGGGCGGTGTCTTCGTCCATTCCCATTGCCATGAGCACGTGGGAGGGGCGGGTCACCCCGGCGTTGCAGGCGGAGCCGGTGGAGCTGCTGATGCCCTGCATGTCCAGCAGGAAGAGCAGGGTGTCTCCTTCGGCGTTTTCGAAGGTGAAGTGGGCGTTGCCGGGCAGTCGCTTCTGGCCCGGGTATTCTTCGGTGAGCGGGTTTTCGCCGCTCAGGTGCGCCTGCGGGATAAGCGCGCTAATTGCCGCAACGAGTTCGTTGCGTAGCGCGGCGATGCGGGCGGATTCTTCGTCGAGGTGCTGAACCGAGTGTACGGCGGCCTCCGCGAAACCTGCGATGGCGGGCGCGTCGATGGTGCCGGAGCGTACGGAGCGTTCCTGACCGCCTCCGTGAAGCACGGGGGTCAGCTGCACGGCGCGGGTTGCAACCAGCGCGCCGATGCCCATGGGGCCGCCGATCTTGTGGCCCGAGATGGCGAGGGTCGCTACCCCGCTGGCGTGGAAATCAATGGGGACCGCACCGAATGCCTGCACCGCATCCGAGTGCACGGGAATACCGTATTCGGCGGCGATAGCGGCAATTTCAGGAATGGGCTGTACGGTGCCGACCTCGTTGTTCGCCCACATGACGGTCACGAGGGCGACATCTTCGGGGTTCTTTTCGATGAGCTCGCGAACGGTCTGCGGGTTGACGCTACCGTGCTCGTCTACGGGGATCCATTCGAGCTGCGCACCTTCTGCCTTTTCGAGCCATTCGCAGGTTTCTTCCACGGCGTGGTGCTCGATGGAGGAGACGAGAATTCGGGTGCGCTGCGGGTCTTCTTCGCGGCGCTTCCAGTAGATGCCCTTAACGGCGAGGTTGTCCGCTTCGGTGCCGCCGGAGGTGAAAATAACCTCGGCGGGGTCGGCTCCGATGGCACGGGCGATGCGTTCGCGGGCGTATTCGACGGTGGCGCGGGCGTCGCGTCCTACGGCGTGCAGGGAGGAGGGGTTGCCGCCGTTGCGCATCTGTTCGACCATGGCGTCGATGGCGGCGGGCAGTACGTCGGTGGTGGCGGCGTGGTCGAGGTAGACGCGGCCGTTCTGACGGTTGGTTTCTGCGCTCATGGTTCCTCCTGCTGGGTTGTTCGGCGGTTTTTCGCCTCGCTTATTTTATCGCGCTCTATCCGTGCTCTTCTAGGTGTGTTCATCTGCGGCTAGGTCGGCAAGCGCTACTACCCCGGGACGCTCAATGCTGGTCGGGGGCTGCGCGGTACACTTAGGAACGTGTTCAAGATTCTTTTCTATACCCCTGAAATTCCCGGCAATACCGGCAACGCTATCCGTTTGGCGGCGATTACTGGCGCTGAGCTGCACCTGGTGAAGCCGCTGGGCTTTAACTTTGATGATGCGCATCTGCGCCGCGCGGGTCTGGATTATCACGACCTGGCGGTGGTGACGGTGCATGAGACCCTTGAGGATGCGTGGCAGGCTCTGACTCCGGAGCGTGTTTTTGCGTTCACGACGACTGCTTCGACGTCGTATGCGGATATTGAGTACCGTCCCGGTGACGTGTTCATGTTTGGTCCGGAGTCGGTGGGTCTGCCCGCTGAGGTTCAGCAGGATCCGCATGTGACTGAGCGGGTGAAGATTCCGATGAAGCCGGGTCGCCGTTCGCTGAACCTGGCTAATTCTGCGTCCATTGCGATTTTTGAGGCGTGGCGTCAGAACGGTTTTGAGGGAGGCGCCATCTAGCATGGCTGCAGCACACCATAATCTGCCGGGGTCTCTGGTTCAGCAGATTCTGGAGACGCGCCCTCCCCTGGCTGAGCAGATTCGCCAGGATCCGCAGAATAGGGAGTTCACGGAGCAGGGTTGGGAGCCGGTCTATTCGGCGTCCCCAAAGGCGCGCATCGTGGTGATTGGTCAGGCGCCGGGGCGTGCCGCGCAGGAGAGCCGCATCCCGTGGAATGACCCGAGCGGAGTGAAGCTGCGCGAGTGGATGGGCGTGACGGACGAGCAGTTCTACGATCCCGACCTGATTTCGCTGCTGCCGATGGATTTCTATTACCCCGGCAAGGGCGCGCACGGCGATAACCCGCCTCGTAAGGATTTCGCGCCGAAGTGGCATCCACAGCTGCTCGAGCTCATGCCGGATGTTCAGTTGATTCTGCTGGTGGGCGCGTACTCTCAGAAGCACTACCTGGATGGTGTGCACGCCCCGAAGGCGCAGAAGAACCTGACGGAGACGGTTCGTGCGTGGGAGTCCTACCTTCCGCGATTCCTGCCGCTAGTGCATCCTTCGCCACTGAATTTTAGGTGGCAGGCGAAGAACCCGTGGTTCGAGCAGGAGGTTGTCCCGGCTTTGCAGAAGCGCGTGGGTGAGGTTCTCGAGGACGTCTAATTCTCCCCTAATCTACAACGCCAATACAGTTTGCTGTACTAACGAAAGAAAGCTCCCACCCCGCGTATGGGGTGGGAGCTTTCTTTGCGTACGCCGTGGTGCGCTCATGCTGAGCGGTTAGTCCTGCTGAACACTAGAGCCGGCTGAGCGGGTGTTTCCCAACCGCGTTTCTACCCGTTCAAAGCAGAGCGCGTTTTACTTCTGGCTGTTTACTTCTGGCTGTCGGCGTCGCCCAGGGTCACGGTGATGTCATGGGTGGAGGAGCCGCGCTTAACCTTCAGCTTCAGATCAGAACCTGCCGCTGCGGCACGTACGGTACCGTTGAGCTCTTCGCTCTTGGTCACGGCGTGACCGTCGGCTTCAATCACGACGTCGCCGGATCGCAGGCCTGCCTTCGCGGCGGGGCTGTTAGATTCTACCGAGGCAATTTCAACGCCACCGGGGATGAGCTTGGAGGAGCCCGAACCGGTGTCCGCAGGGCTGTTCTTCACGCTCGCACCCAGGTAGCCGTGGGTTGCCTTGCCCTTGGCGATGATCTCGGAGGAGATGCGCTTGGCGTAGTTGGAGGTAATGGAGAACGCCATACCGTCGGCGGTGCCACCGTCCTGGCTTGCCTGGCCCTGCGCGTTGATGCCGACCAGTTCACCCTTGAGGTTCACCAGCGGGCCGCCGGAGTTACCGTGGTTGATGGGAGCGTCAACCTGAACCATGGGGATGTAGTTCTGGCCCTTCGTGTCGGCAGGCTGCACGCGGTTTGCGTTCGAGACCACGCCGGAGGTTACCGATTCGCTACGACGATACGGCGCGCCGAGGGCAACCACTACCTCGCCGGAGACCAGCTTGGAGGAGTCACCCCAGGTGATGGGCTGCAGGTCCAGGCCGGAGGGGTTAATCTTCAGGACCGCCAGGTCAGCGGCAGAGTCCAGGCCCACTACGGTTGCGGTGCGTACGGTGCCGTCGCTCAGGCGCACCTCAATGGTGGATGCTTCTCTGGAAGATTCGAGGGTAACCACGTGGTGGTTGGTGAGGATGTGGCCTTCCTTGTCGAGGATAACGCCACTACCGCCACCGGAGGAGGAGCCGTTCGAAGCAACGATGGTCACGGTAGAGGGCAGGACCTTCTTCGCGGTTTCTGCTACGCCTGCCACGGTGGAAGAGTTGCTGATATTGGAGCTGACGGAACCACGGGAGGAGGTGCTGGTGGAGCTGTTATTCGATGCTGCGATGCCGCCTCCGACGCCCGCGCCAACGCCGCCGCCAACGAGGGCTGCGAGCAGAGCTGCGGTGAGCACAACACCGGCACCGTAACGCTTGTTGTTATCGGTGTTCTGAGGTGCAGACTGTGCCGAAGCGACCTGAGCAGCCGCCGCCTGGGGGTAGGTGTATCCGGGAGAGGCGTATGCCTGCGGGTATGCGTTCTGACCCTGCTGCTGGTTTGCGGGCTGGTAGCCTGCCTGTCCGTTCACGTTCTGCAGGGGACGGGTTGCATCCGTGACGCCGTCATTGCCGCCGTAGGACCATCCGTTGTTCTGAGTCATAAGTTCTCCTAGAGTCGCGCGTGTGCCTCACCCTGGGCGCACGCTATCTTTCTACTGTAGATGGTGTTTCATTGCGTTCTATATCTTTTTGCTGTTGGTTATCGGGGAGTTCCCTGGGAATTTTCCTCGCACCCTTTCATCGGTAGCTGATTCGCTGGTCTGAGATACCCGGCAGCTAGTTTATTTTGGAGCTTTGTTCGCTATTTTTCGTCGCTCCCAGGCTTCTCTTTTAAAGCGCCCAGTTTTTCTCCACGGTTTACACAGCATGATGCGTCCGCATACACAGCTTCAGCACAGAGTCGGTCCGTAATGTTGAAGACACATAGGAACGAAAACCAATGCAAAGGACAAACACGAGGAGAAACCCATGATGATCGGAACCCTGATTTTCTGTGCGGTCTTGGCAAGCTCCATCGGTATCGGTGCGGGTATTGTGGCTTGTTGCTCGGGAATGGTGTACCGCCGTCATCGTGCAGAGAAGGCCTCCGAGCTGGCGCAGCCGCTTGCCACCCACGCATTGACCGCCGGTAGGTAGCGCATAGAGTTTGATAGTTTTCCGGAGCAGGAGTTGAGAGCCCTGCACCGGAGGGGTGAGAATCCCCAGTATGTCCCGAAGGGTCGGTGTGAGGACCGGCCCGGGTGTGATAGTGAGTTGAGTGATGATTGATGCGGCGTAGGTCCCTGCATGAGGGCTTGCGCCGCATCGTCTTTTAACTGTGACGCTGGTGCGGGAGGCACTGGCGGAAAGCACTGGCGGAGAGTACCCGGAACCCCGGCTATTCCCTTTTAGCATGCGGTAAGACAACGGTGCTACGAGCAGCAGGTGGCTGGCTGGGTTATGGTGAAGTCATGAGGATTATTT
>FUFK010040050.1_pt1 | contig 42882 bp, 73 predicted proteins | sample 1021851 | NCBI WGS metagenome assembly FUFK01 (sample SAMEA51879418, study PRJEB19060) | metagenome
TATCAAGGCATAGACCAAAGCAAACTTGTACCTTTATTAGTAAAAACTATACAAGAATTAGAAGCTAGAATTACAGCATTGGAGAGTGCATAATGACAAGAGCAAGAGATATATCAAACGTAATAACTGATGCTAACTTTGGTGGCACATTAGATGTTAGTGGTGCATTTACTTCTCAAGGAATAGATGACAATGCAAATGCAACTGCTATTACGATTGACAGTGATGAAGATATCACAATTACAAAACAAGGCACTAGTACAACCGATGTTAGATTTGAGAATAGCTCTAATTCATTTGGTGGAAATATTAAATATGACCATAATGTTGGTAATATGATATTTGAGGTTCATAATGGTGAACGAGCAAGATTCAGAAGTGATGGGGGTATATGTTTTAATGGTGATACAGATGCTGTAAATGCACTTGACGATTATGAAGAAGGCACAGCTACTTTAAGTTTTAGTTCAAGTGGATCAACTTTTCAATATTCTTATCAAATAGCATTTTACACTAAAATTGGTAGAATGGTAAATTTGGTTTGTTACATGCAATTAGATGGAGGTGGCAATTCTTTTTCAGGTAATACAGTTAATATTACTGGTTTGCCTTTTACATCTATAAATAATGCTGGTCATCAAGCAACATCAGCTTGTAGATTACGTTTTGTAAATTTAGGAACTGGTTTTACATATTTAATGGCAACAGTAGGAAGTAATACAACAAGCGTAAGTCTTTTGCAATGTGGTGATAATGTTGCCCCTGGAACGATTGGTGCAAATCAATTAAGTTCAAGTTCAGGTCAAGTTATGTTTTCATTAAGTTATGTTTCAGCATAGGAGAAAAAAATGACGTTAGCTAAAACAACAGAAATACCAAAAATAGAAGTGGTAAATGATTGGAATATACAAGTTGCAACAGATACAGTAATTAAAGAAGGTGGTGTTGAATTAAGTAGGTCAAGACATCGTCATGTTCTAACACCATTTCAATCAAATTATGATGATGAAAATAGCCAATGGGTTCATACTGCAACTGATATAAGTGGTGAAGCATCAAATGTTCAAGCGATATGTAATGCAGTTTGGACTACTGATATAAAAAATGCTTATAAGACATGGAAAGAAAGCCAGGAATAATTATGACAGAGCAAGCACAAGTAGTAACCATTGATGGCAAAGAATACAAACAAGAGGATTTATCTGAAGATCAGATAAGACTTTTTAATAAAACAAGTAAGTGGCAAGCAGAAGCTTTGAGATTGAAGGAATCTTTTGAAGATGCAAACAGATTACATCAGTCATATTGGTTTGATCTTAAAACGTCACTTAATAATTCAAAGGAAAAGTAATGGCACATTTATATGATTTAAATCCACACTTAAAACCAAAACCAAAACCAAAGGCTGTTGAAGAAAAGCCTGAGCCAACAGTAAAAAAAGGTAGGCCAAAGAAAGAGGTAAAAGAGTAATGTCTAAACCCACAATGACAAGCTTACAAAGTGAAATAAATAGTCTCAAAACAATCATGCAAGATTTAAGTTCTCGAACTCGTAGATTAGAGAATGGTCTCTATGCTGGGATGGGATCTATTATCTTACTTCTCATAGGCTTGTTAGTGAGGTAGAGAAATGCTCGAAGCATTAGCATTGGCGAATGGTGCTTATGCGATAATAAAAAAAACAATAGAGAATGGCAGAGAATTATCCAGTGCTGGTTCTGCCATAGCAAAGTTCGTCAGTGCAGAAGATCAGTTACAGCAAGACCTTCACAAAAGAAAAAATAGTATGTGGACCAACTTCCTTGGCAAGCAAGATAATGACCTAGAAGAGTTTATGGCCCTGGAAGAAATCAGACGTAAAAAAGAAATTTTGAGGGAGTTTATGCAAATACATGGAAGAGCAAATCTGTACTCCGACTATGTGGCTTTTTGCTCTGAAGCCCGAAGAAAAAGAAAAGAAGCTGAAGCAAAAAGAATAAAACAAAGACAAGAATTTAAAGATCTAGTTTTAAAAATAATTTTGTTTATAATGATTACAGCTTTGTGTGCTGGTGTAGTTACAGTCCTGGCNATCATAGCTAAAAAGAAAGGTATCATATGACGGCTTTTATGTTGGCTTGTTATTTATCAGGAGACCTGAGTGCAACTTTGCATTTTAAAAATGTGAATGATTGCTTGTATTATTCAAGATATCTTGGTGATCAAACTTACGACAGTGCAGATGGTAAACAAATTATTTACGAATGTATTTGTAAAGTAGTTCCAAGAGTTAATCCAAAGAAAGTGAGGGTGTACTAATGAAACATAAAAAAGAACTTACTAAACGTCAGGAAGATACAATGAAGAAACATTCAAAACATCACTCAACAAAGCATATGCGATTGATGAGATCAAAGATGATGCAAGGGATGTCNTTTAGTGAAGCTCANAAACTAGCACAAAAAAAAGTTGGAAAGTAATGACTGAAAAAAAACCATTATCAGATTGGGCAAACGTAAAGGTNAGTGACAATTCNTTTGAGTTGTCTTTACGAATACTTGGTAANGAGTTNGTNGCAATCAANATCGGATCAACAAACTTCAGTGGTAAACTTATAGCTGGTGGAATCTTGTTATTATTTTTTACTNTNATTTTGNTNGAGGGTTTTGGTNTNAATGAAATGTTGAAAGGAAGTTAGAATGTTACAAGCATTGATAGGTCCAGTTACTGGACTACTCGATAAGTTCATACCTGATGCAGATCAGAAGGCAAAGCTTGCTCACGAGATAGCAACAATGTCTGAGAAGCATGCTCAAGAAATAGCCCTGGCACAAATCAAAGTTAATGAAGCAGAAGCAAAAGGTAATTGGTTTCAATCATCCTGGAGACCAGCAATAGCCTGGGTATGTGTTCTAGGTTTTCTTGTGAATTTTTTAGTCAGCCCAATATGTGCTGGGTTTGGTGTTGTTATTCCCCAGGCTGATACTGGAACAATGCTTCCGGTTTTATTAGGCATGCTGGGCCTTGGAACTATGAGAACTGTAGAACGTCTNAAAGGAAAGGATAGAAAATGAAGAAGCCCTACCCTAAAGAAAAGTTCAAACGAAAGTTTGCCAAAGTTCCTAAAACTAAGAAAGGCACACCANTNAANTATGTAGCTGGTGCAAAGAACCCTTCAGCTAGAGAAGCNGAGATCAAGAGGACTGCNANGTTATATAAGGAAGGTAAACTTACACCAGCCATGATGGATAGAATCGCTAAACAAAGAATGAGAGGTTAACATGTCAGCACCAGCAAAATACCAAAAGATGTTTGGAACAGAAAGAGCAAACAAGATTTATAAAAGAGGTTTAGGAGCTTACTACTCATCAGGTAGTAGACCTAAAATGTCTCCTCATCAATGGGCTGTCGCAAGATTAAAGGCCCATGCGAAGGGGAAGGCAACTGTCAAAAAGGCAGATGGCGATTTATTTAGAAAAAAGAAAGGATAAAATTATGCCAGGTAATTATGGAAGTTATTCACCAAAGCAAAAAAAGATTGCGAAGATGTCAGGCAACAAAAAGAAGATGGAAGCATCTGATTTTAAGAAGCTTAGAATGTTTGCTAAGAAGAAAAAGAAAACAGCGACTGCCTAATGGACATAGAAAAACTTAGAGACCAACTCAAGATAGATGAGGGTTGTGTNAATTCTGTATATCTAGATCATCTGAACTTGCCTACTGTAGGCATAGGNCACCTGGTNACTGAGTGGGATGANGAGTATGGTAAACCAGTTGGCACTGAAGTATCTGAGGATAGAGTAAACGAATTGTTTGACCAGGATGTCCAGGTAACAATCGATGAGTGTAAACTATTGTACAATAACTTTGATGAGTTACCGGAAGAAGCTCAACAGATAATAGCAAACATGATGTTCAATATGGGAAGGCCCAGGTTGTCCAGGTTTCATAAAATGAAAAAGGCAGTTGATGCTAGAGATTGGGTTGAAGCTGGTAATCAAATGAAAGACTCTCGCTGGTACAATCAAGTAACAGCAAGAGCCGAAAGGTTAGTTAAGAGGATGAAATCAATCTAGCACTAGAGCTAATGCTCTTTTACGACCAGCTAGTTTTTTCAGCCACCCTCTTTCAACCATACCTTTGATGTGAAATTGTATTGTTGATATGGCTACGATATTAAAGTGGTCAGCTATTTCCCATTGCAGTGGCATTTCACCATGCTCATCGTAATAACTTTTCATAAATTTAAAAATCTCAACTTGTTTCTTAGTCATTGGTATCTTTGTCTGTGACATAATACTTCTCCATTTCAATATCTATTTCTGATTGTTCAAGTGAATTTAATTTTGCTATCTCATTCATATTTTTTTTCCTGAGATCATTGTACAAAATATTTTTTTTCTCCTGGGGGTTATCGCTTTTCTCGATTTGAGATAATGTATCTACAAACTTCATAATAAAATCACTGGAATTTGCATAAACAATAGGTTCATGTGGCCCGATAAAATGCATTATGTATTTAACCTCGGTTTTAGCCTTCTCCAGCGACTTAACTTGTTTTTTGAGACCTTCAATCGCATCATCATAATTACCTTTACCAGTGACGTTCTTAGGGCTTTGTTTTTCTTCCGGATAATCGATTGCTTCCTCAGTAGTGATCAATCCTTTGATTGCATCCGGGAATGCATCTCGAAGAGCAAAACCTCTTGCCCTAAGTTGCATCATTCTTCTTGGATAGTCTTGCCAAGGACCTGGTTTATTTGCCAGTCTTGCTTTCTGTGCATCCTTATAAGAAAATTCAGCCTTGGTTACTTCAGTCTCACCATGCACATTTCTTTTAACAATGCAGACAGCCTTATCTTCTTCTTCAATGTAGGTCTCTTCAATACCTCTCCATTCAGGATGATGTTTACAGACAGCTATCAAACTATCTCCCCACAATGAAGGTCTACCATTTATGACTGCAATATTCTGAAGAGCTTGCATAGGTGCAAGGCCTATCTCATATCCCCATTGAATAGCTACCAGGATATCATTTGGTTTGCCCTGGAACTGTTTGGGAATGTGACCTGATGTTGCAATGAACTTTGAAAACTCGACTGCTTCAGTCAGGTTAGTTGGATTTAAAGTTGGCAATGACATTTACTTCTCCTTCTTTTCAATTTTAAATTTTCTGTACCAAAATGCTTCCTTAGCTGGCACTGTCTTTTCCGGTTGTGCTTTTCTTTTGACAATAGGATTGAGTATTCTGTACTCCCCTATCTCAGCTATCTCGGCATCATTCTGTTCCATAACAAGCTCTAATGCTTCTTGGCATTCTTGCCTGGTGGCCGTCCATTCCCTCACCTCAGCATCAGCCTTGGCCCAATCCATAGCTATACGAATGACTTCATTCTTAGTCTGAAGATGGTCCAGGTTTATGGTGTAGGGTTTACCATTATCTAATGGTGGGTATGGTTCATCCAGGTCTACCTTCTGCCAAAACTCAGCAACCTTTTCCATGATGATAGCATGAAGTTCTTCATCAGCTTTGTAAGGTACAAGGTTTAGTCTTTGTGATTTCCCAAAGATAGCAATGATGCCCCACTTCAAACCACTGCAAAGTAATTGACCTTGAAGTTGAATGACTTGATCAGGTCTTGGAAAGTCATCAGAGTTTGTGGTTTTGATCTCCAATGCTCCCATGCCTGATAAGATCATGTGACCTTTTGTCTGAGGGTCTTGCATTTTGATCTCACCATCTACTTGAACCATAGCATCTAGAGATGCACATAAACCCAGGTCCGGTATCCTATGCCCCTCAGTTATTTCATGTAGCCTTATGTCAGCAGTATCCTTACCTATCTTGGCAAGCTTATCTATGGCCCAAACTACAATGGCATCTTCCAGGTAGTTACCTCTATCTTTTGCTTCTTGAGCAAAATCAGATTCAATGGTAGGAATACCTTGTCTTGCATGAATAGTTTTTTGTCTTTCTCTTTCGTTAGTAGAAAATTTAGTCTGACCCAAAACTATAGCTGGCACTCTTGAAGCACCTAGCTCCTTAGTATCATCTGAATATTTAGCCATTGATCACTCCATAATTCTGAGTGAAGCATGCATCATCAATTAGACATACAAAATGTAGTAGGTAATAAATGTAGACCAATGCAAAGATAGATGCTAGGATAGTACCTAGGACCATCAGTATGCTTACAAAAGCTGGATGGTTGTGCAAAAAATCACCAATACTATCTCTTACATGATATATATTATGCGACAAACTGTTATATCCATAACGGCCTTTGTCTCTAAACCTTTGATTAGTAACCATATTGTAACTCCTTCTCATTAATGGTTTTCTTGTACTACCCTTAGAAGTATGTGTCAAAACACCACCTAAATGTAGNAATTCTATTTTAAGACGTTTGTTATTGTTAGGTTTNCTATTCATTATCTTAGCCCNTGTATGCCGTATAAAAACATGAAGTCTGACCTAGACTTTATACTAAAGTTTGCCCTAGTAATAGCATCTTGTGCATCNAGACATCTTTGAAATACTGACTTGCTTGTATCTCGCTGTATAGCTTGTAGGTCCTTGGCCAGTTGTTTAAGCTCCTGGGAAGCATTGCGAATAGTTTTCCTATCAACAATAGGGATTGTTAATCTAACGGCAGTCTTAGCTCCTTTGTAGTGCATGTAGTGTTCGTGATTCAGCACTGCCCTTGCCACCTTCTCTCGTTGTGGCCCNGTCAAAGTTGGAAACAAGTCTGCAATATTATGGCCGTTGATATTTTTTTTGCCAATTTTCTTGATCCTGGTTTCTAATATTTTGCCAAACTTTGGTTTCATAACATCTCCTTGTTGATAATATTATCATTTTGAGAATGCTGATCAACGTCACTTGGGTTGTCGCTGAAAGAATCATCCAGTGTTAACTGAGTTGTCACTAGAGTTTGTAAATTAATTAACTCATCCCAGGTACTTCTTATTTGTTTTGGTAGTAATTTTTGTCTTTGCTCAACGTAATTGATCAGACCCTCATAAGTTACGTCACTTGCTTGTACTTCAACACTATTAGGAGTTCTAATAACATTGATCCATCCTTCAGCTTCACATTCCTCAACGATCTTACTGATAGATTGTCTTGTTGTTTTAAGCTCATCTGCAATATATTGAATAGTGTAATGTTTGTTAACACAATAAGCGTAAGATACCATTCTAGCAAAAACATTTCTCAGTGGAGTTGAATTAAAATATCTTTGAACTTTAGTTGACATCCTTGTTTGTCTTGCCTGATAGATAGCTATCTCATGTTGACATGAAATTTTTACTAGTTCTCTTTCTATATATTTTTTTATTTGTTCTTCATTCATCCATACTCTCCAATCTTTTGATGACGTTACGAACTGTAGAAGCATACCACTCACCACCTCTTGCAGTTGTTGTACCTATTTGATTTAAGTTGATTGCAACTTCTCTATAAGTCATGCCTGAGTTTAGAAGGGCCTGGATAGTTGGTCCTACAATCTGAGCAAAACCATCACTCTCAGCCTTCACAACTTCACCGGCCCTAGCTCTTGCTTTTTCCATATGATCATGGATGCCAAGCTTAGTGATAGTACGGCCTGACCTAGTTTGATACCTACCCTTTTCTCTTATCTCTTCTTTTATCTTAGCAAGTCCTGACCTAGTTCTTTCTTTAATCCTATGTCTTTCCATAGCACCAAAGTAAGCTTTCATAGAAAACCTTTCCCAGCTTTCCGATATCTCAGGCTCATTGCAGACAACAAACTTGATCTTGCCCTTCTCCAGCTTCTCTTCAAAGAAATCCATAGTGTCTTGTATCCTACGACTAAATCTCTCTATGTCAGCTACAATGATTGTGCCTTTATTGACCTTGGCAGTCTCGATACATTTAGATAGCTCAGGTCTTTTTGAAGGTGAAATTTTCCCTGAGACACCCTCTTCCCTAAACCATATGACCTGGTGATCGCCACCATTGAGCCACTTCTTGATCTCCATTTCTTGCCTGGCTACATCCTGACTGTCAGTTGATACCCTAACGTAGGCACAATAGACACCAGTATGTTCTTGACCGGCAGTATTCTTAACCCTCATTAGTTTGCTCCTTCTTGTATATATTAAGCGACAAAATTATCTGCACCTTCAATGTAAGTTTCTCTAATCAACTTGATGGTTCGTAATACTTCATAGTTAAAATCACTATGATTTGTTGGTGTTCTGAAAGGATGTTTACAGTGATCTTCAAGCCAATCTAAATTCTCTGCTACAACTTTATTATCCCACACAATAGATTGTCTTTCTTTGGGTAAATTTACATCAGGATCAACAACCATATTTTGTAGATATCTTACATAATCTAAATGTTCTCCATGTCTTTCAGCTATAGTTGGCAACTCTTCATGGAAGTTACCTATTCTAATATCTACACCATACTTATCTGAAAAACTTCCAACTAGATTATCAAGATCATTTTCAAAATCTTCTAGTTTAAAGTTACCATCCATAATAGTTTCTTGGTCAATTTTAAGTTCTATATTTGCATTGTATTTTTTCATTTGGTTGCCCCNTTTTTGTTATTACCGATGTAAGACTTATGCCTTACCTATATACATATATCAGATAGATATCTAATATACAAGTCCTAGAGGTAAATATATTTTCATAGGTTTTATACAAATGGATAAAGAGATAGAGATAGTTCCCTTTTATTGCCGTTTATCAAGGGGTTGTTACGATATGCTAAAGTATCAGGCTAAAAAAGAAAGATGGTCAATGGCTGGGTTAACTGAGCATATATTAAGGGAAGGATTAAGAAGAAGAACACCAGGTTCTATTAGTAATGATATTATATTTGATGATCAAAAAGAACAGATATCGGATTTAAANATAGCTGAAAAGTTAGATCAGATGGTNAAGGCCAATGACAAAGTNTAGAGCTATAAAGACTGTTGTTGATGGTATTACTTTTGATAGTAAGAAGGAAGCCAAGAGATATTCTGAGCTAAAGATGATGGAGAAAGCTGGTATCATAGCTACTTTAAGACTTCAGCCTGAGTTCAAATGTATGGTCAATGGTAAGAAGGTATGCACATATAAAGCAGACTTTGAGTATCTTATGGTCGATGAAGAAGGACCGGATGGACAAATAGGTTATTACATTGTTGAAGATGTAAAAGGATTTAAGACACCAGTATATAGACTGAAGAAGAAGCTGGTCGAAGCTTGCTATCCTGGAACAGTTATAAATGAGATTTAGATGAATATGATTGATGTTCCCAAGATTGATAAAGCCCAGGAGATATTGAAGGCAAGAGAGCAGATAACATTGCCACCTAAGAAGTATAGAATATCTAATGAGCAATCACCCTCACCTTACATCAATATACCTTCAAGAGCTTTATCTGATACCAGGATACTTAACAATCCATCAGCACTCCAGGTGTTATGTGTTCTTTGTTCTTATGTCTCAGGTCAATCAGGTACAGCTTTCCCATCACAGATACTGCTGGCAAAAAGATTAGGCCGATCTCAGCAAGCAATATCCAGGCAGATAGTTAAGCTTATTGATTGGGGATATATTAAGAAGATACTCAATGAGAATGCCTTACGTCAGAAAGGTAAAAANACAGCTACTTATCGTATCATATATGATCCAGCTATCAGCGATACTCAGCTAATAAAAACATCTACTGATCCTATTGTAGAACAGAACAAAGCAGAAGAAACTATCAGGCATATTGAAAAAAAACAAAATAGATTATCACCAGGACAAGAGAAGTTGGCTAATGATGTTACTCAGAAGTANNTNAANGATGANACNGAGTTCTTCCCATACGATNNAGTNTACAATGCTATGGTCACTTATTTGTCAGGNAAACAGACTANNGANNNCTGGAATAAGATNGGNNNTGGNCTNNTNTCNCCNATAGAAAAAGGNTATTTAAANGNNCAAGATATACAACCTGATGTTGTGAATAAGAGTAAGGTATACAACACTAGAGGTTGTGCCGATACACAACACAATGAGGTTGTACAGAACTATATTACTATAACTAATAATAATAATATTAAAGATAATGTTTTTGAATATTTAAGAAGTTATTCACATGCACTAGACGATATCTGCAAGACACGAGGACAATGGCGATGGACCAAAAGAGAAGAAGCCATAGCAGAAGAGATCATACAAACTGGAGTGACTATTGATAGCTTCATGGATGAGGTAACAAAGAAGCTGAAGAAGTGTAGCCAGGATAGAACTAGACCACCATACACAATAGCTTATTTCAAAAGCATATGGCAGAACAAGGTAAGTAAACCCAAAGATACTAAGCAATTAATAAAGGGGCTAGTAAATAAAATGAATAAAAGANACGATGGTGTATAAAAACTAGATGGTCATGTAGAATATGTACACACACACTGCAAACATTATGTCGCACAACAAAAGCGACCCTATCCCCTCCCCGGCCTACAGCTATAGCGTGGGGGTCTCACAAAAATATTTTCCATTTTTTCATATAGGAGTTTTACATGGATAAAGAAACATTAGATTTAGTTCAAGGTAAGAAATACTTTGATCGAGAAGGCAATGAGAAAACCCAATGGATTAAGATTGGCAAGCTGTTTACCAAGATGGGTATACCGAGTTCTATGAAGTTGGATTGCTATCCTATCCCTGATGATAAGGGCGAGGTATGGCTAAAGATATTTCCAAAAGATTATAAAGCTGTAGATCAGCAAAATGGTTTTACAAGTGAGGATGCAACCCTGGAGAGTGATATTGCCTTCTAAAAGAGTTATTCCGAAAATGAATAATCTTGGTGGTGTAAGAGACATCAAGAAGAAGCTAAGAGGATCAGATGTTATTTTTGAGAATAGAGAGAAGCTTGCAGAAGCTTTACTGTCGATTAGTCAAGCAAAGGTTACTGATGTTGTGGATTGGGATGATCAAGGCAAGGTTACTATTAAGGATATGGATCAAATCCCGGAACATGCACTTCAATCCATTAAGAAGATTAAAGCGAGACCAGTGGGTGAAAATTACGAGGTCGAAATCGAAATGATCGATAAGGTAAGAGTTCTGCAAATGCTGGCTAAGAGTGCTGGTATCCTGGACAAAGAACATGAAAGTGAAAAACCAAGTGTCATAGAAGTTAACATGGTAGGACCGACAGATGGAAAAACCTGATAAACTAAATTTAGATTTTAGTACATCACCTACAGTGTGGAAGTTCTTGAAGGATGATAGTTTTGTTAGAGGATTGATTGGTCCGGTGGGATCAGGTAAGTCGTATGCTAGTTGTGCTGAGGTGTTTAAAAGGGCCGTACAGCAGAAGCCGTCACCTAGGGATGGTGTTAGATATTCTAGGTTCGTTGTTGTAAGAAACAGTTATCCTATGCTCAAAACGACTACGATAAAAACCTGGTTAGAATTATTCCCTGAAAATATTTGGGGTGGGCTTCACTGGTCACCACCAATCAAACATCATTTGAAACTACCGGCCAGGGGCAATGCATCCGGTATAGATTGTGAAGTGATATTTCTTGCATTAGATCAACCCAAAGACACTAGGAAGCTTTTATCTTTAGAACTCACTGGGGCATTTGTTAACGAAGCACGAGAGCTTCCAAAAGCCGTTATAGATGGCTTGTCTCATAGGGTAGGAAGATATCCTTCTATGGCTGATGGTGGATGTACCTGGCGAGGAATATGGATGGATAGCAACCCATGTGATGATGATCATTGGATGTATAAATTAGCTGAAAAAGAAAAACCAAAAGGTAAGTATGCCTGGCGATTTTATCGTCAACCAGGTGGTGTCTTAGAAGTGCCATTGAAAGATGTACCAAAAGAAATACCTGAAGCTCAGGGTTATATATCTGCTGGTGGTCGCTGGTTTAAAACTAATCCAAAGGCTGAGAACTTACATAACCTACCGGATGGATACTATGACCAGTTACTCGGTGGTAAAAATTTAGATTGGGTTAGATGCTATGCAGAAGGCAAGTATACCTATGTCCAGGAAGGAAGGCCCGTATGGCCTGAGTATGATGATAGCACAATGTCTGCTGATCTAGAGGTCGATGAAAATATACCAGTACAAGTAGGATTAGACTTTGGACTTACTCCCTCGGCTGTTTTTGCTCAGAAAATGCCAAACGGAGCATGGCATGTTTTACATGAGATTGTAACTTTTGATATGGGCCTAGATAGATTTGTTAATCTATTGAAGTCAGAAATGGCTATTAGGTTTCCAAAAAACAATGAGTTTATGGTTTGGGGTGATCCGGCTGGTGCTTCAAGAGAAGGTATCTATGAGCAGACATCTTTTGAGTTTTTAAAAACACATGGAATACTAGCTAGACCTACAGCAACAAATGATTTCAAAGTTAGACGAGAAGCTGTAGCTATGCCGATGAATAGATTGATACAAGGCAAGCCTGGGTTCTTGGTGAATAGAAAATGTCTCAGACTAAGAAAGTCACTATCCGGTGGTTATCACTTTACCAGGGTAGCTGTAGGGGCTGGCCAGGAAAGATTTAGAGATAAACCAAACAAGAATGAACATTCNCATGTTGGNGATAGTCTTGGNTATTGTCTGCTCGGTGGTGGNGANATGANAAGAATGACTAGAGGAACNANAACATTNAGCCAGCCAGTNGTGGCACAAACAGATTTCAATGTATTTGCATNNGGNNAGTTATGTTTACTTCAGAAGAAATAATGGACATTATGCAACTTGATGGCATCAAGCATAGAGTTGTTCCCTTCCACCAAAGACATATCCATATGGCTAATTTTAGATCATTTGAAAAAGAAGTCCTGGAAGGATATGGAAGGCCACATATCGAAGATTATGGTGTCGAAGGATTATCTTTTACAGCTATCAGAAATGCCAAGGTTATCGTTATATGGGGATTGTATCCCCTATGGAAAGGTGTAGCCGAAGCCTGGATGCTTCCAACACATGATCTTGAAACCAGCAAAATGATTTTTCATAAAGGTGCATTGAGGTTTTTTGAGCATGCAACCAAGAAATTAGAGCTTCATAGACTTCAAACCTATGTCTGTTCGACAAATTACCGAGCCGTTAAATGGATGGAGATGTGTTATTTTGATCGTGAGGGTTTATTGAAAAGATATGGCCCTGATATCAAAGACTACTATGTTTATGGGAGATTGTTTTAATGGGTGGTTTATTCGGTGGTTCAAAGCCACCACCAGGTCCTTCTCAGCAAGAGCTAGATAGACAAGCAGACAGAGAAGCAAGAGCAACAGCACAAGAAAACGAAGAAAAAAGAAAGATAGCTTCACGGCAAATTTCTAGAAGTAGACGTAACCGAATGCTTATGTCAAGTGATGTAACTGGTGTTGAGCCACCACAAAGAACTTTAGGGCCAGGTAGAAATCCAAGAGTATGAGATCGTATCCTCGTAATCCTAAAAAATTTGAAAAGGGTTTACCTATTTGTCCAGTCTGCAAAATTGCTATGGCTAAGGTAGAAGAGGATGACGAAGTAAAGTTTGAATGTCCAGCTTGTAAGTTGAAAACAGATGGTAGCTAAAAAATTTCAAAATCCAAAAGGTGGATTAAACGAAGCTGGCAGACAGCATTTTAAAAAAACAGAAGGAGCAAATTTAAAGAGACCATTGAAGACTGGAACAAGCCCTAGAAGAATATCTTTTGCTTCAAGGTTTGCTGGCATGAAAGGTCCTGAAAAAGATGAAAAAGGTAGACCAACAAGATTAGCATTAGCTTTGAAAGCTTGGGGTTTTCGCTCCGTTGAATCAGCTAGAAACTTTGCAAATAGGCATAAAAAAACATGACAAAATTAAAACCACAAGAACTTAAAAAAAGATTTGATCAAGCAGAAAGACAGAAAGCCCACTGGCGAGCTATCTATGAAGATGCCTACAGATATGCTCTACCAAATAAAAATCTATATGATGGATATTATGAAGGTAGTGTGCCAGGTCAAAATAAAATGAAACAAGTCTTTGATTCAACAGCCATGCAATCGACACAAAAGTTCGCTAATAGAATACAATCAGGTTTATTTCCTCCCCAACAAGCCTGGTGTCGGTTGCAACCAGGTGAACAAATTCCTGAAGAAAGACAGATAGAAGTTCAACAAATTTTAGATAAATATGCTGATCAGATGTTCTCAGTGATGAGACAATCAAAGTTTGATCTATCTATTGGTGAGTTTCTACAAGAGCTTGCTATTGGTACAGCCGTCATGCTTGTACTACCAGGTGATGAGGTAGAGCCTATCAGATACACTTGCATACCTACATTTCAGATATCTTATGATGAAGGTCCAAACGGCAGTGTTGAAAAAGTTTACAGAAAATTTAAGAGACCATATGAAGTTTTAGACCAGGAGTTTCCTGATATAAAGATACCACAAAGCATGGCAAAAAAGTATGAGCAAAATCCTACTGACGAAGTTGAGCTTGTTGAGGGTACATACTTTGATAAACAGACTGGTAATATTCATTATCAAATAATAGATTACAGTGGACAAGAAGAGTTAGTATACAGAGAACTCAAAAGCTTTCCCTGGATTATATCCAGGTATAGTAAAACTGCTGGTGAAAGATATGGAAGAGGTCCAGTATTACTCGCACTGCCTGACATAAAATCACTTAACACTACAAAAAATTTAGGTTTGAAAAATGCTAGTCTTTCGATTGGTGGTGTATTTACTGCCAGTGATGATGGTGTCTTAAATCCAAATACAGTTCGTATCGTGCCAGGAGCTATCATACCAGTGGCAAGAAATGGTGGTCCACAAGGTGAAAGCTTAAAACCTTTGCCTAGATCAGGTGATCCACAGCTTACACAATTTACAAGTAATGATCTGATTGCATCAATCAAAACAATCATGCTGGATGAAAGTTTACCACCTGACAATATGTCAGCAAGATCAGCAACAGAGATACAAGAAAGAATGAAGCAGTTATCTCAGAACCTGGGTTCAGCATTCGGAAGATTAATATCCGAAACTATGTATCCAATAGTAAGACGTACATTAGAACTGATGAATGAATTAGGAATGATAGAATTACCTTTGAAGGTGAATGGCTTGCAAGTAAAGATTAGTCCTACAGCACCACTTGCTATGGCTCAAAACATGGAGAAGGTAAACGAAGTATTGAATTACATGAAGATACTTCAGGGGCTAGGACCACAAGGTCAATTGTTTCTTAATCAAGATAAGGCTATGGATTTCATAGCTGATAATCTTGGTATCCCAGCTTCGCTTAGGACTACACCTGAAGAAAGGCAAGCATTGATACAACAAGCACAACAAATGGCACAAATGGCACAACAAGAAGGAATGATGGATGGACAAGGACCAGGCACAGAAGATCCGATACCTGAACAGCAATAGTGGCTGGGAAGGTATTGATGAAGAGTATGTCGTTTATAAAAACGAACCTAGTGAAATAGATAAAACTTACATGAGATGTTTTTCTACTGAGGAAGGGCAAAAAGTTTTACAACATTTACAATCTATAACTATAGACCAACCAGCATGGACACCTGGAGCAGAGCCTTCTTATGGTTATGCCAGGGAAGGTCAAAACTCAATTGTAAGAGAAATTATTCAACGTATGAGGAGATGCAATAATGAATGATGAAAAAGATGTAGCGAAAGAAGAACAGCAATCTGCTGGACTAATGGCTGAAGAAGCACAAAACATAGAAAGCGAGGATAACAATGCCCAAGAAGAAGGAATCTCTCACATCGAAAATGAAAATACTGGAGGAGAGGAAGAACTTGCAGAAGGAGAAATCTACGAAAGACCTGACTGGTTTCCCGAAAAATTTTGGGATGAAAAAGATGGTCCAAACATTGAGAACATGGCTAAAAGCATTAATCACCTGGAAAAGAAACTAGGCGAGACTGCACCTGATGAATACGATTTATCTGAAGTAAAAGTAGACCCTGATGATGCAGTCATCCAGGCTGTCCTTGAATTTGGAAAAGAAAAGCAACTTTCAAATAAATCTATTACTGGATTAATCAATAAAGTTATTGAGATTACTGGTGGTGTTCAAGAAGAAGAAGAGATTGATATTTCAAGAGAAAAAGAAAAACTTGGTGTCAATGCCCAGGAGATAATTCAATCGAATATTAACTGGAGCAGAAAACTTGTTAGCGATGGTATCTTTACCAATGATGACTATAGAGAACTTGAGGTTCTTGGTGGCACTGCTGAAGGTCAAAGAGTTATGCAGAAAATCAGAGGTTTGATCAATGGCAAGCAAGACATGCCAACTGTTGCAATAGAGGGTAATTTACCTGATAAAGCCGAGCTTCAGGCTATGGTAGCTGATCCAAGATATCAAACAGACCAAGCATATAGAAACAGTGTTGAGAAAAAATTCCAGGAAGTTTATGGCACTTAATGTATTCTTGGCTTTACAAACTACTACATCTTGATGTATCTTCTTAGTTAGATCGATAACTCTCGTCAGCCGATCAGATTTTGATAAAAAGTTTAGGTCGAAATTTTCGGTAACCCAAACGATGTAATAACTTAACTATGGAGAAGCTTTAATGGCTACAACTTTAAGTCCAGCGTTTGTAACGCTGTTTGAAGCTGAGGTTCATCAAGCTTATCAAGGCATCTGCTACTCTAAGAAATGTTGCTCGTATGAGAACTGGAGTAGAGGGTTCGACTGCTAAGTTTCCGATCTTGGCTAAAGGTTCAGCTTCTGTAAGAACACCATCTACAGACGTTGTGCCACTCAATGGTACATTTTCAAGTGTAACTGCAACTCTTACTGATTATGTTGCTTCTGAATATTCAGACATATTCAACCAGGCAAAAATCAACTTTGATGAAAGACAAGAGCTTGCAAAACTCGTTGGAAATGCAATAGGAAGAAGAGAAGATCAAATCATCATTGATGCATTAATTGCTGGTTCTGCTGGAACAACAGTAGCAAATACTGTCGTAACTTCAGGTTCAGGAAGTGCATCTGATTTGAATGTAGGTAAGATTATCGAAGCCAAGAAAGGCTTAGATGCTAAATCTGTACCACCAACAGATCGTCATATGATTATCCATGCTAATTCACTAGCATCATTGCTTGGAGATGAAAGAGCAATCTCAGCAGACTTTGCTCAAGTCCAGGCATTAGTCAGAGGTGAAGTAAACTCTTTTATGGGTTTCACTATGCATATGATTGGTGATAGAGATGAAGGTGGACTTCCAAAGGATGGGTCTAACGACAGAACTTGCCTGGCATTTCACAGAGATGCTATCGGTTGTGCTGTTGGCATCCCACCGAAAACAGAAGTCAACTACATTCCTGAGAAAACTTCTTTCTTAGTAACAGCAATGTATTCTGCTGGAGCAATCGTAATTGATGCGAATGGTCTAGTAGATATAACTTGTAGGGAGAGTTAATCATGGCATTTAGTAGAACTGGATGGAATCCAATAGGTGGTCAATCCAAAAAAGGTGTTGCACCACAACTCTTCACATACACTACAACTGATGCAGTCGGTACAATCGATGCTTCAGGATACTTCAATGATATATCTGATGATGTAAGTGTAGGTGATGTCATTATATCTGTAACAAGTACTGGTGGTACATTAGCATCATCAATCCATACTGTCGTATCAAATGCTTCAGGTGTGGTTGATATTTCTGATGGCACAACAATAAGTCAGACAGATAGTGACTAATATTTAGAAAGGCGAGGATATGGCAGAAGGCGATACAGATGTTTCGATTTGTTCTCAAGCACTCCTCCTCCTAGGAGCAAATCAAATAACTTCTTTTGCCGATGGAACAGCACCGAGTTCAGTTTGTTCTGTGCTATATCCTCGTGTTAAATCACAAACTTTGGGAATGTATCCCTGGTCATTTACTTTGACCAAACAACAATTAGGAAGACTAACCACAGCTCCAACGAATGTTTACTTGTATGCTTATCAGTTACCTTCCGATATGTTTTTAGGTGTACCACGAGCAGTTTATGCTTCGACATCAACTGGAGCGTTACCTAAAATTACAGACTATGAAATACAAGGTGATCAGCTTTTAACAAATGAAACAACGATTGTACTCGATTATCAAAGATTAGTTTCAGAAGCAGATATGCCCTCTTACTTTATACAAATGCTGGTTTATCAAATGGCATGGCATCTAGCAGAACCAGTTACAGATCAAACAACAAAAAGTGATTATTGGCGAACTGTTGCTTTAGGAACACCAGTAGAAAATATGAGAGGTGGTTATTTTAGACAAGCAATCAACATTGATGGAGCTGGACAATCTAAAACAGTTATAGCTGATTATCTCTTAACTGAGGTGAGATAGTGTCAAGAATTACACAGTACCAGTCAAGCTTTACAGTTGGTGAGATTGATCCTCTATTGTTTGGAAGAGTTGATTTACAACAATATCCTTCTGCTTTGGAGAAAGCACAGAATGTTGTGATATTACCTCAAGGTGGTTTTGAAAGAAGACCTGGCTTGAGATTTATGATGGATGTCAGTTCTCATTTAGGTGGATCATTTACAACTTTAGATGGTATTAGATTAATTCCTTTTGAATTTTCAACGACACAATCTTATATGCTTGTGTTTGTAAAAAACTCTACATCGAATACCAGGATGTTTGTGTTTGCCAATGCACAACAAATAACAAATATAAATAGTTCTGGAAATGATTATCTTGAATGTGCTTTAGGTGATATTGATCTAGATCGTCTATACTTTACTCAAAGTGCAGATACTTTAATTTTAGTTCATGAAGATATGTCACCTAAGTCTATTGTTAGAGGTGGAAGCAACTCAACCTGGACATTTTCAACAATAAGTTTGACTTTACCGAAACACGCTTTTTCAACATCAACATCAAATCCAAGTGCTACCATTACACCAGATGCAGTTGATGGAACTGTTAAGATTACTGCAAGTAGTTCTGTCTTTACATCATCTCATGAGGATCAATACATCAATGTTCTTAATGGTTTTGGTCGTGCAAGAATAGTAGAAATAGAATCAGGAACAGTTATAAAAGTCGTAACAGAAATACCTTTTTTTGAAAATGATGTTGCTATTGCTTCAGGGGCATGGGAGCTAGAAGAAGGATATGAAGATGTCTTTTCAAGTACCAGGGGTTTCCCTAGAACTTGTACCTTCCATGAAGGCAGATTGTACTTTGGTGGATCAAAGTCTTTACCCAATAGTTTGTTTGGATCAAAGGTGGATGACTTTTTTAATTTTAAACCAGGCGAAGCTTTTGATGATGATAGTCTTTTCGTTACAATATCAACTGATAGTGTAAATGCTATAACAGCAATGAGATCAGGAAGAGACTTACAAATCTTTACTCAGGATGCTGAGTTTTTTGTGCCACAAGCCACACTTGATCCCATCACTCCATCAAACATCGTTATTAAAAATGCGACAAGACGAGGATCAAAAGAAGGCATAAAGCCAGTATCAGCCGAAGGTGGTACATTGTTTATTCAACGTGAAGGCAAAGCTCTTAGAGAGTTTTTGTTTAGTGATGTTGACCTTAATTATAATGCTAACAATGTCTCTTTATTGGCATCACATTTGTTGAAGTCCCCTAGATCAATGGGTCTTCGAGTTGCCACTAATACTGACGATGGTGACCTTCTTTTGATTACAAATGATACAGATGGATCAATGGCTGTCTTTTCTATACTTAGATCACAAAATGTTGTTGCTCCATCAGAGTTTATTACAGATGGGAAGTTTCTCGATGTAGCTGTTGATATAACAGATATTTATGTTGCAACAGAAAGAACAATCAATAGTTCAACCAAAAGATATATTGAGCTGTTTGATGATCAAAGAACCACCGATGCCAACATACAATATTTTTCAGGTGCAACTTCCCCTGATCAAGCTTTACCTGGTAATACGACTTGTTCTAATCTATCTCATCTTGAAGGAGAAACAGTTGATGTTGTAAGAGATAATTTTGTTTTGACCGACAAGACTGTATCAAGTGGAGCAATCACGATCGATGAAGCTCCTTCATCTTTTGTTGAAGTAGGATTGCCCTATTCTGTAGAAGTAAAAACTTTACCAGCCGAGCCAAGATTATCTTCAGGGGTAGTGGTAAGTCGTAAGAAAAGAATACTTGAAGCATCACCAGTTTTAGATCGTACACAGAATATTGCAATCAATGGATTTGAAGTTCCTCTTGAAACTTTACCTCAGACATTAGGATCAGCACCAAACACATTTTCAGGAAGAAAAAGAGTTGCTCCATTACTTGGATATAGTGATACGGCACAACTAACTTTTACAATGACACAACCCCTATTCGCTACAGTATTATCTGTCGAATATAAACTAACGACTGGGCAATGATATGGCAGAATTAGCATTAGTATTTGCTGGAGCTTCAGCTTTGATGCAGTACCAGGCTGGTAAAGAAGCAAAAAAAGGATATGAATCTCAGGCAAAATTTAAAGCACTCGAAGGTCGAGTAGAAGGTGTTAAGGCAAAAGAGCAAGGCACAGAAGCATTGAGAAATGCAAGAAAGCTGTTAGCTAATATAACTGCAACTGCCAGGTCTGGTGGATTAGAACCGAATATAGGAACGCCAGTAGACTTCGGAATATTTAATATTATCAATCCAGCATTTAGAGATTTTCAAACTGCAAAAGATAATCAGCTCTTTATAAAGATGCAGACAAACGCTCAAGTAGAAGATTTATTGAGAGCTGGTCGAGAAGCAAAGGCACAAGGGGTGGCTAATGCTCTTGGTACGCTTAGTGCTGGTATTATGAATGCAAGTAGAGTTGGAGGACCACCAGCCGACACAAACACTCCAACATCTAATACAAGTGGTAGATTTGGGAGTGATAGCCAAAGATTTAGAAGTTCTGGTTCACAAACAAGATTTAGGAGCTATCCAGATGGATTGTAGTAAGTATTATGGTTAGACCTAGATTTCCAACCTTACAAGAAAGACTGTCTCTCGTTAGAGTCTCTGGACCATCTGGCGAAGGTACAAGACAATCTGTTCGTACTATGAATGTCCTGGCATCTAATCTTGATAAAATGTCAAATTACTTTTTTAAAAAAGCAGAAGCTATTGCTGAAATAGAAGGTGCTGAGTTTGGTGCTAAAAATCCAATAACAGAAGAAGAATTAAAAAATCAATCTTTAACTGATGATCAAATACAAACAAGATTAGGTGACACCACTACAGTTTTTGGTCGTGCTAGTCGTAAGGCAAGTTTAGCTGTCCTCGAAACAGAATTAGAACTATCTGCCAAACGACTATTTAGTGAAGAGATAACAAAAGCAATAACTGATGAAAAAGATGCAGATGATTTAGCTGAAGGATTAGATGCAATAACATTACAATATTCTAAGCTTGCTAATGAAGTATCCCCTATTTTGGGACAAAGACTTACAGCATCACTTAATACAACAGCTTCATCAAAGTTTCATGAGTATTCTGTAAAACAAGCAAATGAAAGTATTAAAAAAATTAAAGCAATTCAGCTTGCAAAAATTAATCTTAAATTAGATGAACTGCCAACAGTTCTAAATAAAATGATTAGTGAAGCAAAAGATGAGAAAGAAGTTTTAGCAATACTGGATACAAAGAATAAANAATCTTTAGTCAATCTTGAAAAGTTTAATTTTATAAATGCACTTGCACCTTATGCAAAAAATGTAACAACATATAATACAAATCTTAAAAAGTTTGATGATCAAGTTGCAAAAGTTAAATCTAATTACATTTTATCACAAGCTTCAATCAAAGGACAAGAAGTTAAGTTAGCTAGAGCCGTAAGAAATAACAATATGCAAAATGTAGATTACAGAATTAAAGCAATTCTATCGAGCATGACAGTTGAGGAAAAATTAGAACTTAATAAAAATCTAATAAATCAAATTGATCAGAGAATACAAATTGATGACAAAGAAGATAAAATTATTACAAAAGAAAATGAAGGCAAAATATCTGATCTAGAACTTAAAATACTTGAAAATTTAGGTGAGAAAAACAGAGACCTGGAATCAGCAAGAAACAATCTTACAATACTTAAAACTCTTGATCGAAATAAACATGATGCACTTTTTAAAAATTTAGTAAAAGTAGAAGATGAAGATGATCCAGAAGTCAAAGCTTATTTATTAGATCTAGCTGATAGAGGTGTCATAACTATTGAAGCAATTAGATTGAATTCTGACAAATTGACTGGTGCAACTATCGACAAACTTAGAGATCAATATATCAAAAATCAAAACAAGGATTTAAAACTTGCCAAGTCTTATTTAACAAGCAAATTGAACGAAGAGTTTGAAGGATTTAATCCAGCAGTATTAGACAATATGCAAAAGAAAAATAGGTTTTTAAAGCCTATGGCACAGTACAAACAAATATCTTTTGTTCTAGAAAATGAATTAGAAAAAGCTATAGCTCAGAAAAAAGAAATAGATTTAAATAGCATCGTGGATAGAGAATTTAATAATTACAAAAATAATATTTTAGATGCACAAAAGAAAACATTTAAGACAAATGCAAATCTTGTTTTATCTCAGCTCAAACAACTTATTGGAAATGAACTTCCCCAAGTAAAAGACATCCAAGAAAATGAATTTTTAAAAATTAATAATTTTATTATAGCTAACAAAACAAAGCTGAAAGATAAACTTGGAGAAGCAAAAATTGGTGGCTATGAAAAAACATTAGAGAAGGTTTTACAACCATGACAGATGTCTATAAAGCCATACAAGAATTTAATCAGATGAGAGATACTGGAGAAACAATAGACTACAGTTTTGGTAAAGAAACTTCTATTGGTTTAGAAAATGGTGAGAAAGTTAGNTACAGTTCTTTTGGTGAAGCAATGGAAGGTATTGGTATGACACTTACTGGTATAGCTGGTGGTGCTACAAGTGCTACTCTTGGTCTTCCTACTGATATTGCTGGTCTATTTGTAGGAATAAAAGATGCTGTTACGGCTGAAGAAGGTAAAAGAATAGATGCCTTTGTTAATGGNTTTACTGAGTTCTCTAAAGCTAACCTGGGGTCAGAATATTATCGAGGTGTCTTTGATAACTTTGTTGATAGCTTTGATGTTGATCCTAAGTTAAAAGAAGATGCTAAGTCAGGATTTGGAGCTGGTGAGTTTGGTGGTATTGGTGGTGTTGTAACTGCTGGTGCAAAGGTAGGTACTAAAGGTGTAAAAAAAGGTCTTCAAAAGATCGGTGAGAAAGCTCAACAAGAATTAGATTTAGATACTGGTGGTGCAACTTTATCTTCTATGGGTGGTGGCGAACTTAATACTATGATCAATAAAACTTTAGCAAAGTTTGCACCAGCTCAAGGTATACCATTTGATAAAACTGTTACTGATAATAATCTTCGACTACACAAAATGCGATTAGATAAAGTCACACAAGGTGTACCATATCCTGGTGGTCCAAAGAATGAAAGAACAGTTATAAAAGCACCAAATGATACTTTACCTGATTTTGTTGTTGGCAAAATTACATTTGATGATTGGATAAAAAGAACTGAAAAGCTTCTTACTAAAGAAGAGATTATGACTGAAAAAGATTGGTATGATGGTGTTTTTAAAGAGTTTGATAAATTAGCTGGAGAGGATCAAGCAACATTACGAAAAATTGGTGAAGCTTGGTTGTCTGCACAACAAAACGAAACACCAGCTACAGCAATGACAAATGTATTATTTATATTTGAACAATTCAAAAGAGGTGTCCCAAGAAGTGAAGTAAAAGGTAAAGGATTACCTTCAGCAAATAAAATAGCATCAGATATAATTTATGGGGAAAAAATAACTGGTGGTGCTGGTCAAAAAATATCTGATTTTATAGATAGTGGTTATGGTAAATCAACAAGATCAATTATGGGCAATAATCCTGATGGTGGATCTCCTTTTGTTGTTGATGTACACACAGCTAGAGATACTGGTTTAGTAGATAGAAAATTATTAAATCACCTAAAACGTCTGGGTTATAAAGTGCCTGACAATATTATTCTTGACGTAGGTGAAGGTGGCATCAAAGGACCTATGTATGAGAACAGAGCAGTCTTTGGTAGAGAACTGACAGAACATTTAAATTCAATAAGTTGGCAAGGCAAAAACGATTGGACACCACAAGAAGTACAAGCAGTTGGCTGGATGGCTTTATCAAACAAATTAACTGGCGAAGGTGGTAGAAGTGGTAATACTGCTACAGCTATGACAAGAAACACAAGAAGAATTTCTATGGAAGTTGATCCTGGTGAAGGATCGCCTTTTGCTACAAAATTTGGTGAAGATTATGCTAATTTAGACGATGCTAGTAAATTTGATATTAACCAAAAGGTAACAGAAAAAGCAATCAATTTTGTCAATAAACAAGAAGGTCTTAATTTAAATTATAATGTACATGGAACTGGTGGTTGGGAGCTATATCAAAATCCATCTACTGTTTCACAAGTTATTAGTTCAAGGGAAGGAGCAGTCAAAGCTGGTGCTAAATTAGGATACTTACTAAATCAAACAGAAGTATGGGTTAATACAGCTAAAAAGATTACAAAAAATCCACAAAATTATGGTGTTGATATTATTGAAACTGGAACAACAAAAAATCTTAGAAACTCAGAAGACTTAAAAGACTTGTTTGAAAAAATTGTTGATACAGATAAAAATGGATTATTTAGAGGTTATCAGCCTATTGTAGTTGATGGGCAACCAGGTATAAGAATTATAATTGATAATGAAGCAATAAAAGGGTCACCACTTACAAAAGCACAAGCACAAGAGTACATACAAAAATTTGCAAGCAAAGATGGAGATTTAAGTAAAATTTTAGCAAACTTGAATTTTGACGTAAAAACTGCTACACATGAAATAGAACTTACTAAATTAAGAAACGATTGGAAGGAAAACCCAAATGGGGAAAGTTATAGAAGCTATTTTAGTGACGAAAGACGAACAACTACCAAAGGTGGAACTGGGTCAAACATCGATAATTTTGGGTCAGAACTTGAGAACTTCTTTGGACAAGAAATCACCAAAGCCAAAGGAAGAAAACAAGGACAAGGAGTAAAGACAGAATCTCCTGATATAGGAGGTGCTGATGAATCTTAAAACTATAACTAAGTTTCTCAAAGAGTTTGGTACTGAAGCTGAGAAAAGAACTTATGGTGATGCTCCTGAAGAACTTATAACCCCTACTGATCGTGGCGATGTTATTATCAAAGGTCTAGATGATAGCGATATCAAAGCTTTAAATAAAGCATTAGAAGAAGATGGATACAAAGGTCCAGGTATCAATATGGGTAGACTTGGAGAATTGTTTGATCAAAAAGGTCAGCTCAAACTAAATTTATTTGAAGGTAATATCGAGCAAACTCTTGATACTCTTTTGACAAACGTACAGCAACAAAACAAAGAACTATTTGCTTATATGAGAAGACCATCACAATCTATGGAAGAGATGGCATCATTAGCTGAAACTGCTGGATTTCCAAAGATTGCAGAAGAATTTATTAAGAGACAACCTGGTCAAATGTTACCCCCTGAAAAATTAGTAGGTGGAATTATTCTTCTTATTAAGTTTGGTAAAGAACTACAGTTTGGAGCAAGCAAATTAAAGACGCTTCAAGGAGATGAAAAAGTCAATCTATTCAAACAGCATCAAATGTTAGCTGGTGTATACTCTGCTCTAGCATCTAATGTAAGTGGTTTAGCTTCAGAATATGGAAGAGGACTTCAAGTTCTAAGAAACGTATCTAAATTAAATTTAAGTCTTCCAAAACTCTCAGATGATCTTGATATGTTGATAAGTAATATGGGTCAAGCCAATATTGATTTATATGCTAATCAGTTTTTATCTCTTAACAATGCTACAGCTAGGGCAAACTATATTGAGAAAACAAAACTTGCAAAAGGAAGTGATGTACTCATGGAAGCTTATATCAATTCTCTTTTGTCTTCTCCAGTTACTCATATGGTTAACATTGCTGGAAATGCTGGATTTCAAATACAAACACTTGTTGAAAGAGGTTTAGCTGGTGTTATAGGTAACATTAGAAGAACTTTAAAATTAGGTCCTGAAGATCAAGCTTATGTTGGTGATGCAATGGCAGAAGCACATGGATTGATGATGGCTCAAGCTGATGCTTTTAAAATTATGGGTCGAACATTTATATCAGGCAAAACATCTGATGAGTTATCTAAAATAGATTTAAGAGTTAAACAAGCTTATGGAGATGATGATAACCTTGCATCTATTATGCAAAGAGCAAGCGAAGGTGATTATACACAATTACTTATAAATGGTATGTCTGTCATGACAAGATTACCTGGTCGTTTTTTAGCTACTGAGGATGCTTACTTTAAAGTTGTTACAAGAAGAAGAGTACAATATCGTGAAGCTTTTCGTAGAAGTCAGATTGAATATGAAAATGCAATAAATGCAAATGTACCAAAAGATGAAGCAAGAAAATTAGCTGAATCAAAATACAGAACAATTCTTGATAATCCTCCAGCCGATGTTAAAGAAATAATGCAAGCCGAAGCCTTGAAACAAACATTTCAAACACCAGTAAAAGGGAAGCTTGCAAGTGTAGGTGCTAGTATAAATTCTAACCCAATAACAAAATCAATCGTGCCTTTTTTCAATACACCAACAAATATTATTAATGAAGTGTTTGATCGAACATTACGCTATGACAAACTTTACACCACACTTAAAAAAGGTGAAGGAGAAGAGTTTGATAAAGCATTAAGTAAACTTGCTATTGGTAATGGTATAGCCATGACAATGTTTGGATTAGCTACTGGATTTTTTGGTGATGAAGTTATTGTTACTGGTCAAGGTCCATCAGATCGAAGAGCCAGAAAATTTATGAAGTTTCCACAATATTCTTTGTCATTCAAAGTACCAGGATCAGATAATGAATATCGATCTTATACATTTAGTCGTTTTGATCCAATGTCAGGATTATTAGCTATGGGAGCAGATTTATCTCATTATCTAAAACATGAAGATGATCCAACAGCTATTGAATCTATGATCAAAGCTTACACATTGTCAGTTGCCGAGTATGCTCATAACTTACCTTTCCTTCAGGGTATATCAGAGCTTACAAGTGCTATAGGTGGTTTCAATAATACAACTGAAGATTTAGGTCAAAGACTTATAAATTTTGGTGTATCAAAAGGCACAGACATTTTAGCTGGTACGGCTGGTGCTACAGATAGAGCAACATTTGGATTGCTATCTTATTTAGCAAGTACAACTGATATTCCTTTTATGGGTAGTGATAGTTTTCTAGCAACAATGGAAAGGGTCAATAATCCTGAAGCATCAAACACTATGCCTACACAAAAAGACTTGGAAGGTAATGCTTTGATGTCTTCTACAACTAAAGCGTTTTATGAAAGATTAAATTATTATAAAAGTAGAAACTCGTATTTTAGCAATCAGTTGCCACCTAAGTTAAATTTTTGGGGAGAAAGATTATATCAAACTGAAGGAAGGTTTGATGAATTTATCAATCCAGTTCGTGTTAAATCGTCTCAGTATACAACCCTGGATAAAGAACTTATAAGATTGTCTGAGAGAACTGGCAAAGTTATTTCAGCTCATCCTCGAAAAATAGGTAAGTCAACGACTGATCGTTTTCAGTTGTCAGGTTTAGAATATAATGAACTGGTTATGTTAACAAATGAGATTGATGAAAATGGATTGTTACCAGGTGATGATGGATATGATCTATCAAGTTCGTTGCTCCCTTCCCTCACAGAGCTTGTAGAAAGCGAAGAATACAATTTATTAGAGTATGATGAAGACAAATTTAAGTTTATCAATGCGATTGTAAGTGACAGAAGATCAGATGCTAAAGCAAAACTTGAAGAACAAAACCCTAGGTTGGGTGCATTACTGATTGAAATAAATTGATTTTTGATGTATAAAAACTAGAGAGGTAATCTAATATGGCTACATATGATGTTACAGCACAAACAAGAAGAGTTCAGTTTACTGGAAACAATTCGGCTGGACCTTTTGCTTTTTCTTTTCAAGTCAATTCAACTGATCAGATAAAAGTTTATGTTGATAGTACTGTAAAAACAGAAACAACACATTATACAGTTGCACTTAATTCTAGTACTGGAGCTGGTACGATTTCATTTACAACTGGTAACCACCCTACTGACAGTCAGACTATAACAATATTAGGATCAATACCTTTATCAAGAACTTCAGTTTATACTTCTGGTGGTCAATTAACTTCAGCTTCTTTAGAATCTGACTTTGATACAAATATGTTCATACATCAACAGACGAATGAAGAAATAGATCGGTCATTAAGATTAGCAGAACATGATGTGATATCAGGTGCTGATATGACGTTGCCAGTAAAAGCATCAAGATTGGGCAAGGTCTTAGGATTTAATTCTTCAAGTGGTAATCCTGAAGCCACAGAAACTCTTACAAATGCAACTGTCACAGTAAGCACTCTAAGTGCTGGAGCAAGTGCAACTGCTTCTGTCTCTGTTTCAAATGGTACAGTTGCTTTTAGTTTAGGTATACCAACTGGTGCTACTGGAGCAACTGGTCCTGCTGGTTCAGATGGAGCAGATGGAACTGGAACATTTGACAGTTTTACTGTAGCTGGATCATCAGGTTCAAATCAAACTATAACTAATGGTAATACATTAACTATTGCTGGAGGTGATGGGATAACAACAACTGCAAGCGCAACTGATACTGTAACAATTGCTGTAACTGCTGATCCAATAGCTTTTGCAATTGGACTTGGATAAGGAGATATAAATGGCAAACACCTTCAAACAAATTAACTTTTCAGCAGAACCAAATTCGGCTGGTACACCTTATGTCATGTATACAGTAGCTTCAGGGAAAACAGCGATAGTGATTGGTTTGATGCTTACTAATATTCATACAACATCTGTAACAACTGAGATAGAACTTGTATCCACAACAGCAAATAGAGGTGGTGCAAATAATGTAGCAAATGGTACATCATTTTTAGTTAAAGATGTAAGCATACCAAATGGATCAACTTTAGAATTATTAACTGGTGGTAAAGTAGTTTTAGAAGCTGGTGATGCTCTGAGAATAGATTGTTCAGTAGCAGATAAACTTTCAGGCTCTTTATCAGTTTTAGAAATAGATTAGGTGTAATATGGGATTTATCGGAGTACAACCTGCAACAGTACCACTAACATCATCAGATATTACAGATGGGATTATATCAACTGCAAAAATTGCAGATACAGCAGTTAGCACAGCAAAGATTGCAGATGATGCAGTAGGAAATACAAAATTAGACCTATCTGCAAATTATGCTTTTACTGGTAATATTACTGGTGCAGGAGATATGGTTTTGTTAGCAAACATAGATAACAATTCTGTAGGTGCTTCAACATTTGAATGGACTATGGATTATGATGACTATAATAATTTCATTATTGTTGTAAACAGATTACAAGGTAGTAGTAGTACAAATTCAAGTTTAGAAATTGAATTTAAATTTAATGGCTCTTATGGTGGTGGTCAAACTAATCCTTATTATATTGAGGGAGAAGCAGGTTCAGATGGTGGTGGCAGAAACTATAATTCAAATGGTAGTGGAGAAGCGTTTTTTACTAATGCACCAAATAAATTTTGGGCAGGTGTATGGAGATGTGTAAATTTTAGAGGTTTAGGGTATGGTATACCAACCATGATATCTGAATTAAGTGGCACTACACTTGCAAATAATAATCATGGTAGTTTTTATATGCTTACTGGTTTACATACTGTTAACGCCCAACAAATAACAGATATAAGAGTTGGTTTTAGTAATGGCAATGTTAGTGTTGTCAACTTTGATATTTATGGACTTAGGAGAACATAAATGAAAACTTTTATACATGGTGTAGGATTAAAAGATTTACCACAAGATGAGGTTGATAAAATAAAAGCAAGAAGAGAATCAAAACAATTAGATAATTTGCGATTTGTAAGAAATAGATTGCTACTTGAAACAGATTTTTATGCTAATACTGATGTTACCATGACAGATAACATGAAAGCATATAGGCAAGAACTAAGAGATATTACTAAAAAATTTAAAAGTATGGAAGACAAAGACTTTAAATTTCCAACAAAACCAACGGATTAATTATGGCATATATAGGAAAAACACCAACAGTAGGAAACTTTGTTAAGCTAGATGCAATAACAACTTCAAGTACAAATACTTATAATTTATTAAATGGTGGTGTGGCATTTACTCCTGAATCTGCTAATCATATGATTGTGAGTCTTAATGGTGTGATACAAGCTCCAGGAACTGCTTTTAGTGTATCAGGATCTACTATTACATTCTTACCAAGTAGTGGCACATTATCATCTGCTGATACAATAGACTTTATATTGGTGCTTGGTAATGTATTAGACATTGGCACTCCTAGTGATAGCACAGTTACAAATGCAAAGACTAATTTTGTATCTACATCTTCTAATGCAGGTTTATCTATCAAAGGTGATGGAACAACAAGTGGTACTGGTGGTCAGCTACAATTAAATTGTAGTAATAATAATCATGGCATTAAGTTAGAATCACCAGCTCATTCGGCTGGTCAATCTTATACACTCAAGTTTCCAACTGGTAATGTAACTGCTGGAACAGCTTTGACAGTTGATAGTATTAGTGGTTCTGGAACAACTGCTGTTGGACAATTAGCTTTTGGAAGTGCTGGTGGAATACTGCAAGTTAAAGGTACAATTTCTTCAACAGAAACTTCTACATCAAGTGGAACTTTTGTTAATGCTGGAATTTCAAGTTTAAGTATTACACCAGCATCTACTTCAAATAAAATTTTAGTCTTATTTAGTGTTCCTTTATATGGTGGTGGAAATGGAGTTTCTACACTAACAGTTTTTAGAGATTCAACAGACCTTGCGCCTGGTCTTAATTATGGATTTGGATACTCATATGGACCATATCCAAACAATGTAAGTGGAATGATTTTAGACAATCCAAATACTACAAGTTCAGTTACATATGATATAAGACATAGACCTTTAAGTGCTGGACCATCATATGCACAAATAAATGCTTGTACTTCAACATTTACAATAATGGAAATAGCTTCATCAGTTTTAACATAGGATAATAATATGGCAAAAATAGCAGAGACATTAGTTGCATTAGGCATAAAAGATTGGACACTAACTGGAGAGCCAACAACTGAAGCACAATTTAAAAAATCTTTTAAAAAAGTTACTGGAGAAGATTCAAATGGCTCTGCAATATTAAGTGATGATGAATCAAAGTTTGATGTTACTTGGTCACAAATAAAAGCCAAAAAAACGGAATTAGAAACAGCAGAAAAAAATATGAGTGATAAAGACAAAGGTAAACAAAAGTTAAAAAACTTAGGTTTAACAGATGATGAAATTACAGCATTGATAGGTGGGTAGATTATGCCATTAACAAAGACACAAGCAGAGGGAATAAATTTAGCAGATACATTTGCATTTACTGGTACTGTAAGTGGTGTAGGTGGGTTTACTCCAATTTCAAAAACAGAAAGTACAAGTACAGTTACATCAGTTGATTTTGATAATTTAAGTACATCATATGATACTTTTTATGTTACTTACTTTGTAAAGCCAGTAACTGATGGTGCTGGTATTAGATTTAGATTTTTAGACTCAAGTGGAACAGCTATAAGCAGTTCAAATGCTTATCAGTATTATTATGATTCTGAAGGTGGTACAACAAATAGTAATGGAAATACTTTACTTCATGTAGCTGGTGGTGTTGGTTCAGCAAATTATGAAGGTCATACTGGTCATTTCTTTGTAAAAAATAGGAATTATGTTGCTGATTCAACAAATAAATTTATGCCATCAATGATTGGTGGATACACTCATACAAATGTAAGTGGTAATGGAGTTATGGGTTTTCAAGGTGGGCATCTTAGTCCTACTGGTCAACAAGCTATCAGAGGTTTTAGTTTATTTGCAAGTGATGCTAATGGTTTTGAATCACATCATGCTAAATTATATGCCATTGTTACACCAACATAGAGAAAAATTATGACAAAATATAAAATGTTAAATGGTAAAAAAGTTGAACTTACAAAAGAAGAATTAAATCAAATAGAAATTGATTTAAAAAATTTACCAAATGAAGAATTAGAAGAATTAAGAATAAATAGAAATAATCTTCTAGCTAAAACAGATTATCTTGCTTTATCAGATGTTACAATGTCAGATGCTTGGAAAAAGTACAGACAAGATTTAAGAGACATTACTAAAACATTTAAAAGCATGAATGATAAAGATTTTAAGTTTCCTGAGAAACCATCGGAGTAAAGTATGCCACATATATATGATTTAAATCCACATTTAAAAACAAAGCCAAAAGAAGAAGCGCCTGAAGTTAAGAAGGGCAGACCTAAGAAAGTGAAAGATGAGCAAGCCAACGATGACAAGTCTAAAAGCTGAGATAGATAATCTCAAAGAGATTGTCCAGGAACTTAAAACTTCTCTGAGAAGGATTGAAAGTTGGCTGTTTGCTGGTATGGGTTCTATCATTATGCTTCTTGTTACTCAGATGTTTATGTAGGAGGTTGATATAGACCCAGCCACGATAGGATTATTACTAACTGGCGCAACCAAAGCAGTTAATTATTTAAAGCAAGGTATTCAATTAGGAAAAGATATAAGTCAAATGAGTACACAAGTTTCTACATTTATGCAAAACTCAAGTGACATCGAACATATGGAGAAACGTGCTAAATCCCCTACTATTCTACAATCTTTATTTAATAGTGGAAATATTGAGAAGGTTGCTGTTGATGCTTTGATTGCGAAGAAACAAATGGCAAAACATAGAAATGATTTAAAGAATTTAATTACCATGCAGTTTGGTCCTGGAGGATGGTCAGAACTGTTAGCTCTTGAAGGAAAGATAAGAAGAGAAAGAGCAGAATTTGTCCATAAAAGACAAGAACAAAGAGACAAGATATTTAATATTATTGGTGTTACTTTTTTAATTTTTACAGTTGTAGGATTTTTTGTTTTGATAGCATTTCTATGGAAAATGCAGAGGGGTGGATAATGAAACCAGCTTTTGTTTTGCTATGCTACCTGGCTGGACAGCCATCAGGAATTTTGCACTTCAGCAACATAAAGAATGCAGACTACTTCAAGAAGTTTTTAGATAATCAAGAGATTCAAATTGGAACAGAACGTAAAAAGTATGACTGCTACATAAAGCTGGTCAAAGTAAATAAAGGTATGAGGTTGTATTGATTACTGTAGAAAGATTTTTGAAGTGGAAGATATTGCCCAGGTTCATGATGCTGTTATCGACAGCTATGTCCTGGAGATGTGCAGAATGGTTTATGGCATTGGAAGAACCAACTGCTTCTCAATCAGCTTTCGTATCTGTAGTCATGGGAGTTATGACTGGAGTGTTTGGAATATGGATGGGTCACGAGCATAAGGAGATATCAAGTGGAACACAAAAAGAAAAGTCTTAGTAAGAGACAAGAAACTACAATGAAGAAGCATTCAAAGCATCATTCATCTAAGCATATGAAGTTCATGAGAACTAAGATGCTTCAAGGAATGTCATTTACAGATGCGCACAAAGAAGCACAAAAGAAGGTAGGCAAATGATACAAGCATTNATAGGTCCAGCNACNAAGNTACTTGGAAAATTTATAGAAGACAAAGANACTAAGNANAAGATCGCCTTTGANNTAAGTACGATGGCTGAGAAACATGCTCAACAACTTGCCCTTGCTCAGATAGAACTTAATAAAGCTGAAGCACAATCAGGTTCTTTATTCAAAGGTGGCTGGAGACCAGCAGTTGGCTGGACATGTGCGATTGCTTTCCTATATCACTTTATCCTTAAAGACCTCATAATATTTGGTTGTGCTATGGCTGGTGTAACAATACCTGATTTGCCAAGTTTCGATATGGGTACACTTTTAACTGTTCTTGGTGGCATGCTTGGTATCGGTTCACTTAGAACCTATGAGAAGCAGAAAGGTTTGACTAAATGAAAAAGCCATATCCCAAAAAAAATTTTAAGAGAAAATTTGCTAAAGTTCCTAAGACTAAAAAGGGAGTACCAATAAAATATGTAGCTGGTGCAAAGAACCCTTCAGCTAGAGAAGCAGAAATAAAAAGAACTGCCAGGTTATATAGAGAAGGAAAGCTTACACCAGCAATGATGGATAGGATCAGTAAACAAAGGAGTAAAGGATGAAGTATTCAAGTATCCCTGGAGCATCCAGGTATTCAAAGTCTACACTTGATAAGGTTTATAAAAGAGGTATGGGAGCTTACTATTCTTCAGGAAGCAGACCAAAAGTTTCAGCTCATCAATGGGCAATGGGAAGGGTTCGATCCTTTGTGACTGGCAAGGGTGGAGCAAGGAAGGCAGATAAAGATTTAACTTAACAGAAAGGAAATATTATGCCAGGTAACTATGGGAGTTATTCTCCAAAACAAAAAAAGATTGCGAAAATGTCAGGCAATAAAAAGAAGATGGAAGCATCTGATTTCAAAAAGCTTAGAATGTTTAAGAAGAAAAAGAAAGCGATGGCATAGTGGATATTGATCAGCTTCGAGAGACTTTGAAGGTTGATGAAGGTGTCAAGAATGAAATCTATTTAGATCATTTAGGTTTACCTACTTGTGGTATAGGTCATTTGATTACAGAAGATGATCCTGAACATGGGTTGGATGTTGGCACACATATCGATGATGAAAGAGTAAATGAATTATTTGACCAGGATGTACAAGTTACTCTTGGTGAATGTCGTTTACTCTACAATGACTTCGATGATCTTCCTGAAGAAGCACAACAGATCATAGCCAATATGATGTTCAATATGGGTAGACCAAGATTGTCCAGGTTTCACAAAATGAAACAAGCAGTTGATGGTCGTGATTGGATTGAAGCTGGTAATCAGATGATGGACTCTCGCTGGTACAAACAAGTAACAACGAGAGCTGATAGATTAGTTAGAAGAATGCAAGCTATCACTTAGAGCAATAGCTCTTTCTGCTCCAGGTATTCTTTTGATCCATCCCCTTCTTTCAATCTTATGAATGTGGTTATGGATTGTTGACCTGGATTTAAGACCAAAGTGATCTGCAATCTCTTGGTATGTTGGACAAACATCATGAGTGTTTTTGTATGTCTTAATAAAGTTATAAATACTATTCTGCTTTTTGGTCATTGGTATTTTTACCTGAGACATTGAACTCTCCCATTTGTATTTCCATTTCAGATTGAAGTATTTCATTAAGACTACTTATTGTTGCCATGTTCTTTGTTCTTAACTCATCCATGAACTGAGATTTTTTTTCATCAGTAAATTCTGAATTGTATATCTCAGCTATAACTTCCATGTATTTTGTTACGAAATCGTTAGCATTGGCATAAACGATAGAACTTTTCTTGCCAATAAAATGCATAGTGTATTTAATGGCTTTTTCAGAGTCCTCTATAGACTTAACTTTATTTTTGATGTCATCTATCACATCAACCTCTTTTGGACTCTGTGCGACCTTTATATCGCCTTTTTTTTCGTTAGGATAATCTTGTGCTTCTTCAACTGTGATTAATCCCTTGATCGCATCAGGAAATGCATCCCTGAGAGCAAAACCTCTTGCCCTTAGTTGTAACATCCTGGATGGGTATTGTTGCCAAGGTCCTCTTTTAGAGGTCAGACCAGCTCGTTTAGCATCCTCATAAGAAAAAGAAGATTGAGTTTCCTCGATGTCACCCCCTTTAATTTTTCTTTTGATTGTGCATACTGCTTTAGCTTCTTCCTCGATATACTCTTCTTTCATTCCACCCCAATCAGGATGAGCTTTACAAACTGCAATCATAGCATCACCCCATAAAGAAGGTCTGCCATTGATGACTGCAATGTTCTGAAGGGATTGCATTGGAGCTAGTCCAATCTCATATCCCCATTGTATAGCTACCAGGATATCATTTGGTTTACCTTTAAATTGATCAGGAATATTACTTGATATTGATAGGAACTTAGAGAACTCCATAGCTTCTGTCATATTCGTTGGATTAAGTGTTGGTAAACTATTCATTTTCTTTCCTTTCAATTTTAAATCTTCTATGCCAACTGGCTGGTTTAGCTTGAACAATCTTCTCAGGTTGTGCTTTTCTTTTCACAATTTTATTTAAGATACGATACTCTCCTATCTCAGCTACTTCAGCATCATGTTCTTGCATAACTATTTCTAATGCTTCTTGGCATTCTTGCATTGTCTTTGACCAAGCTTCGACTTCAGATTTAGCCTTCATCCAATCCATGCCAATTTGAATGACTTCATTTTTAGTCTTGAGATGATCCAGGTTTATGGTGAAAGGTCTTTGACCATTATCAAGAGGTGGGTAAGGCTCATCCTTCTCGACCTTTTCCCAAAACTCTTTAACCTTATCTTTGATAATAGAAAATAATTCTTTATCAGCTTTAAAAGGTGTAAGAGTTAATCTTTGAGACTTACCAAAAACAGCAATGATACCCCACTTAAAACCTGAACACATGAGTTGTGTTTGAAGTTGTATAATCTGATCATGTCTTGGAAAATCATCCAAGACACTTGTCTTAATTTCTAATGCACCAAAACCAGTAAGTTCCATTTGACCTCTAGTCTTTGGGTCTTGAACCAGCATTGATCCATCAATTTGTAAGATAGCGTCAAGTGAAGCACAAAGTTTGTATTCATCCATGCGAAATCCCTGGTCAACTTTGGCTAGTCTGATATCAGCTTTACCATCTGCCATAACTTCAAGTTCATCTCTCGCCCATTCAGTTACACCAGCTTCTAAATAGTTCCCTCTTTTCTTGGCATCTTTTCCGAAGTCACTTTCAATAGTTGGTATACCTTGTTGAGCATGAATTGTTTTTTGTCTCTCTCGTTCATTGGTAGAAAATTTGGTCTGACCTAAAACAAGAGCTGGAACTCTTGATGCTCCAATTTCAAATCTATCATCTGAGAATTTAGCCATTATAAACCCCCAAAATAAAAGTTGTAACATCGATCATTGATCAAGCATACTATATGTAGTATGTAGTATATAGATACCATAGTTAGAACTGTGGTCATTAGATAGCCTAATGCCTTTAAAGCTATTATAAGTTCTAGAGGTATATGACGAATTCGTAGGAAATTTAGTGTGCCACAATATATATTATGCGACAAAGACCTAACACTATTCTTCATATTATCTCTAAGTGTTTGATATACAATCATAGTTATACTCCTTAATAAATTGTTTGATTGTGTACTCACTTTAGAAGGACATGACAAAACACCCCCTATATGTAGTAATTTTAAATTAAGACGATTGTTTTTATTGCATTTATTATTCATTATCTCAGTCCATGTACACCATAAAGGATATCAAAGTTACTTCTTGATTTTATCTTAAATCCACACATTGTTAAAACATTTTGTGCCTGAATGACACGCTCTAACATGGGGAGCTTTGAGTTCCTGGATATCGATCTAATCTCTCTTGCAACTGATGCCAGTTCCTGAGATGCAATTTGCATCGTCTTACGATCCATAAGTGGAATAGTTAATCGGCAAGCCGTCTTATGACCACGATAAATTAAATAGTTCTTGTGATTTAAAATCGACTTGGCAACTTGTTCTTTTTGTGGACCAGTTAAAGTCGGAAGCAAACTATCAAGATTACCACCAGTAAAATTCTTTTTACCACCAGCTTGCTTGATCCTATGCTTTATAATTTTACCTAACTTTTTCATCCTATTAACCTATCATTATTTTTGTTATGATCTATGTCATCTGATTTAACGCTATCATCAGTAATAAATGTAAAGTCAGTTTCCACTAATTCAGCCATCCTGGTTAAATCATTCCATTTACCTTTGGTTACATCTTTAGCTAATATTTTTCTTGCTTCGACATAATTTGCTGAAGCATCGAATAAAGGTTGTGATGCTTTTATACCCACACGATTAGCAGTTCTCTCTACAATGATCCAGCCTTCTTCTTCACATTCATCAACCATCTGAGAAACAGATTGCCTGGTGGCTCGAAGTTCATCTGCAATATGAGATATAGTGTAAAACTCGTTTACACATCGAGCGTAAACACAAACTCTAGCAAACACATTACGAAGAGGTGTTGAATTAAAATATCTTTGGATTTTGGTTTGCATACGATCTTGTCTTGCCTGATAAATTTTTATCTCAAGATCAGCTAAAACTTTAACCATTTCCTTTAGAATCATTTCTTTTAATTTATTTTTCATTTGTACACTCCAATCTTTTAATGACGTTACGAACTGTTGAAGCATACCATGCTCCACCTCTTGCCGTAGTTGTACCGATTTGATTAAGGTTGGTAGCAATCTCACGATAGCTCATGCCACTTTTTTGTAAGGCAAGTATGGTCGGTGCAACGATCTGAGCAAAGCCATCGGATTGAGCTTTGACCACCTCACCAGCTCTTGCTCTTGCTTTATCCATATGNTCATGGATACCNAGCTTNGTGACCTTNCGACCTTCCCTACTTTTGTAAATGCCCTTCTCTTTTAACTCATTTTTAATACGAGCTAATCCTGATTTAGTTCTCTCAGAAATTTTCTTTCTCTCAAATTCTGCAAACATAACCTTCATTGAGAAACGCTCAAAGCTTTCTGATATTGAAGGATCATTACACACAATAAGTTTTATCTTGCCTTTATCTAAGACTTCTTCAAAGAATTTAAGTGTATGCCATTGTGTCCTGGAGAAACGATCCAGGTCAGCTACGATGATAGACCCTTTAGAAGCTTTAGCCGTATTGATACACTCAGCCAGTTTAGGTCTTTTCTCAGGTGCTATCTTGCCTGAGATACCCTCTTCTTCAAACCAAATGACTTGATGATCACCACCATTGAGCCAAGTTCTTGATCTCTAGTTTTTGTCTTTCGACATCCTGGTCATCTGTTGAGACACGAACATAAGCACAGTAAATACCACTATGCTCTTGTCCTGATGTATTAACTACTCTCATGAGTATGTTCCCCCTATGTTTCATTACTGTTCTATATACATATATCACGTAGATATCTAAAATACAAGACCTAGAGGTAAAAAAAATTAAATAGGTTATGTACACATGGATAATGAAATAGAAATAGTTCCCTTTTATTGTCGTTTATCAAGAGGTTGTTATGAAATGCTCAAGCGTCAGGCAAAGAAGGAACGATGGACAATGGCTGGACTAACTGAAAGCATTTTAAGAGAAGCATTAAGGAAAAGAGAGCCACGTTCTATATCAAATGATAGGATGTTTGAGACACCCAGGGATGAAGTAAAAGACCTTAAAATAGCTGAACAAGTCGATGCAATGGTGAAAGCTAATGACAAAGTATAAGGCAAAGAAGATCAAGGTCGATGGCATTACATTTGATTCCAAGAAGGAAGCTGGTCGATATTTAGATTTAAAAACATTAGAGATGCATAAAAGAATAAGAGATTTGAAACTCCAGCCATGCTTCCCTTTTAAATACGATGATAAAGTTATGTTCAAATACTATGCTGACTTCGAGTATTACGAGAATGATGAATACATTGTNGAGGATGTCAAAGGTGTAAAGACNCCNNTTTACAAGCTGAAGAAGAAGCTGATCGAAGCACAATATAAAATAAGGATAACTGAAGTATGACATACGATAATGGATTATCAAAAGAACAACAAAAGATTGTTGATGCCATGTATGAAGAACTGATGGATGATTTAAGAAAGAAACATCCAGACGTACATAAAATGATGATGGTTGAGCTTGGACAGCTTCAACTTGTATCCAGTCAGAAGGAATGGAAAGAAATTAAAAAGAACTTAGTTCAGTTGGAGCTATCGTTGTGAACATGATAGATAAAGTTGATCAGATAAAGAAGGCAAGAGAAGAAGTTACACTTGCACCAAAGAAGCATAGAGTGTCAGACATTCAATCNCCTTCAGCTTTTNTTGNNNNACCNTCANGAGCTTTAAACGATAAAAGANTACTNNNTAATCCNTCANCNCTNCAGGTCTTATGTGTNCTTTGTAGCTATGTTCANGGTACAAGTGGNATTGCTTTTCCTTCTCAAATACTCCTGGCAAANAGANTNAATAGAACNCAGCAAGCTATNTCAAGNCAGATCGTAAAGCTTATTGATTGGGGATATATTAAGAAGATTATTAATGAGAATGCACTACGTCAAAAAGGTAAAAAGACAGCTACCTATCGTCTCATTTATGATCCAAAGATATCAGATAATCAGCTCATAAAAGAAACAAATGACCCTATTATCGAGAGTAAAAAGGCTCAAGAAACACTTAAAAAGATACAACCTGATGTTGTGAATAAGAAGAAGTTATACAACACTAGAGGTTGTGCCGAGACACAACATAATGATGTTGTACAGAACTATTATTCTTTAACTAATAATAATTATATAAAAGAAAAAATAAAAGAATATTTAAATGTGTACTCACATGCACTCGATCTCATCACTCAGACACGAGGTCAATGGAAGTGGGATAAAAGAGAAGAAGGAATAGCTGAAGAGATAATTAATCTTGGAGTAACAGTTCATGAATTTAGAAAAGCAGTACAGAAGAAACTACATCAATGTAGAAAAGAATATTCAAGACCACCATATACGATAGCTTACTTCAAGGCTTACTGGCAACCAAAGCCTAAGACAACAGAAGGAATAACAAAAGAGCTTGGTAAAAAAATGAAACCTAAATATACTCATGTGTATAAAACTTAGATGGTCGTTTAGTTTATGTACATACACAATATATCGTTACTGCCAGGACAAAAAAGCGACCCTATCGCCCCCCTACCCTACAGCGTACATGTGGGGGTACTACAAAAATATTTTCCATTTTTTCATATAGGAGACATTAAATGAAAGTACGATTAGCTAATATTAGTGATTTGAAATACATACATCATCTATCAAAAATAGAAAGTCATGCTCTAGGGTTCATACCAAATTCAGCATATGAAGCATCGATAACTGGTATAAAAAAGGGAAAAAGATGGTCTAATACTTGTAACGATAAATTGTATGTAATTGAAGAGAATAAAGATTTGGTTGGTTTTTTATTAATGTCCTATGGGAAATGGGCAAAAGTTAACCAAATAGCAATTCAAGAAGATGCAAGGCTAATAGAAAGAGGAAAGGCATTACTAAATGCTGGTATACAGCATGGTATAAATATCGGTAGAGCAGATTTTGTTTGTGGTTGTGCAGATGATTTACCTTCAAACTTATTTTGGAAAAGTATGGGATGGAAACCTTTAGGAAAAAGAAAAGGGATATCTCACAAAAACACTTGGGTTGAAAGCTCCAAAAGAACAGTAAACGTATACCACCGACAATTAGATAGTTTATTTTTTTAAAAANATTTTNCATTTTTTCATATAGGAGTTTTACATGGATAAGAAAACATTAAATTTAGTTCAGGGAAAAAAGTATTTTCTCAATGGTGTAGAGAAAACGCAATGGATAAAGATCGGAAAGTTATTTACTAAGATGGATATTCCTTCGTCAGTTAAGTTAGATGCTTTGCCCTTACCTGATGATAAAGGTGAAGTATGGCTGAAGGTATTTCCTGAAGATCGAAAAGAAGAAGTTCTGGATACATCGAATGCAACTCTTGAAAATGATTTAGATAAACCAAAGGTCGAAGATGACGAAATCCCATTCTAGAAAACGAGTTATTCCCAGGCTAAATAATTTAGGTGGTGTTCGTGATATATCAAAAAAGCTTAAAGGTTCTGATGTTATTTTTGAGAATAGGGAAAAACTTGCAGAAGCATTGTTGTCGATTAGCCAAGCCAAAGTTACTGACGTTGTGGATTGGGATAGCGAAGGCAAGGTTAAAGTTAAGGATTTATCAGATATACCTGAACACGCTTTACAAAGCATTAAGAAGATCAAAGCGAGACCGGTGGGTGAAAGTTTTGAAGTTGANATTGAAATGATTGATAAGGTCAGGGTTTTACAAATGCTTGCCAAGTCGGCTGGTATTTTAGATCGAACTCCTGAGAGTGAAAAGCCAAGTGTTATTGAAGTCAATATGGTAGGACCGAATGACAAGTAATTATCTTTTACCTGAAGGAAATATACAGATCAGTTTTAGTGGTGGTCGGACTTCAGGTTATATGCTTTACAAGATACTTGAAGCTAATAAAGGTCTACCTGATCGAGCAAAAGTTATATTTACAAATACTGGAAGAGAGATGGAGCAGACTTTAGATTTTGTTCAGGAATGTTCTGATAAATGGAATGTAAATATTATTTGGCTAGAGTATGACATTGTTGAAAATAGAAATACTTTTAAAATCGTAAATCATAATTCAGCTAGTCGTAACGGCGAACCATTTAAAAAGCTTCTTTTAAAATATGCAAGACTACCAAATGCACTTCAAAGATTTTGTACTGGTGTTTTAAAAATACAAACTGCTAGTAAGTATCTTAAATCCTTACAATGGCATCGTTGGTCAAATGCACTTGGGATTAGGTATGACGAAAAACGAAGAGTCAAAACTGATTATAGAGATGGTTTTTATCCTTTTTATCCACTTGTTGATAATAAAGATAATATTTATTCAATAGACAAATTTTGGAATACACAAGACTTTAAGCTTAATTTACCAGTCATTAAAGGCAAAACATTGATGGGAAACTGTGATGGTTGCTTTTTAAAGTCAGAATCACATTTAGCTACTTTATTTAGAGAGTATCCTGACAAAGCAAAATGGTGGATTGAAATGGAAAAACTTACTGGAAAACAATTTAATAGAGATCGAAACC
>FUFK010038805.1_pt1 | contig 42855 bp, 75 predicted proteins | sample 1021851 | NCBI WGS metagenome assembly FUFK01 (sample SAMEA51879418, study PRJEB19060) | metagenome
GCTCCAGCGCCTTGCCAGATGTCATCATAGCTCGCATAGACGGCATAACTTCAGAGTGCAGGATAGCTGCACGAACATCTTCGTACACATCCCGTGGGATAACGTAGTTGTGCCTCTCCGCAAGATGATTATTCATGTATGTCATATAACGATTAACAGTCTCATGCCACTCTTCACGGCGACCTTCGTCTTCCAACCACCGTGCATAACGAGACTTGTGAATAAATTGTTGATAATAAGTTGGTAGGGTGACGTTACTCATCATACCTCCAAATATTTCTTAATAATATCAAGACGGTCCTGATGGACGGCTATCTTATCCATTTCTGCTTGTATGGCTTCTAGGATATCAGAGTGCTCCCCGATACCTGCAGGATTATCTAAGTACACTTCAATGTTTGCTAAATGCAATTCTACATTGCCTTCTGCGTGTGCCTGTAATGCGTCTAATATTCTGCCCTTCATTCGTTTGTCCTCACTGTTATCCTAACAGGTTCAATACCTTCAATATCATACAACAAGTCTTCTACATAATCTTCAACGATATCTGAGACTTCGTCAATGTCAACGCTAAATTCTTCTAAATCTATTCTAGCGGCAATTGTGATATTAGCTCGTATTTTTGTCCTGCTCATTTTCTAGTACCAAAATTAAACGGTCCAAATAGAACCGCGCTTTCTGCAAGTCCTCTACNGGCTTGCCCTTGTAGCGATACCGCCACAAGTATTTAATAATATTACCCTGTAGGTAATACTGATAGCCATCGCCAGTGGCGGCTTGGATAGCATCCAAGCACTCTATGCCACTGGTGTTGTAATGAGATGGGCTGTTTACTGCATCTTCTTTCATGCGGCGCCTCATATATGCTTCATGTCGTTCTTGCATGTTAGTCACAGGAGCTAAGCCGAGACATTGTGGCTACATACACGCCGCTGTCTTCTCGTGCCTTAGACAAGATACGAGTGTCGTACCCAAGTGGTGGATAGGCTTGTTTATAGTTCTCAATCTTCTCCTGCAGCTCTTCGTCAGTGTTAGCCCTAATTACGTATTTTATGTCCTTAGCCATTGTAGGCCATCCTTTCTACTATGCCGATGACGGCGTGATATGCAATCCATCCAAGGACAAGTAAACAGACTGCTCTGATTACATTGTCCATCATAGGGTCTTTGGCGGGGTCTTTCTCCATCCAACAAGTCAACCACTTGTTCATACGTGTGTCATCCTTATAGCCGTTCCAATCTGTTGTGCAATCTGCGGAACTATAGCATTGCCTAGTCCTTTAAGTCTGTCCACCCTTTTGGGTACCCCATTAGCCACTCNACCCACGTCGGGTTCAAACTCCCACCAGCCGTCCCAGCTAATCGTCCTTTCTGTCTCATCTTTTCGTAGTTGCTGTTCGGACCTGCGTCCTTCCAATCTCTTGCTGTTGGAGTCGGACATAGTCTCGGCTCCCTCACTTGATCCTGAAGACGTATCTGTATCGGTTGACCACTCGGTCGTTTCAGATGACCCTCGTCCAAAGCTTTCTGTATTCCAGGTAGATTGCTCCCCCCAGCCAGGTTGTCTGGTGTTCTCCACATTTTCATTACTATTGGATCTACTTGTTCCCGTAGATTCGCTGGTTTGGTTCGGCCTTTCCTTGTTGTCGTTGCTTGTTTCCTCAATGCTTCTGGACTTCTCTGTGGTAGATGATCCATTGTGTTGGGAGTTGCCCACAATCCAGACTCTTTCTCTTTTATGGGTGGCACCGACGCTAGAAGCTGAAATACTAAACGCCCTCGCGGCGTAACCTTCACTCTCCAAGTCCTCAAGTACGGTGTCGAGACCGAGTTTAATGTGTCCACTAACGTTTTCTCCAATGACCCAAGTGGGCCTGCATTCGTGGATAAGTCTAAACATTTCTGGCCAGAGGTGTCTTTTATCTTTCTCACCTCTTTGTCTACCTGCGACGGAGAAAGGTTGGCAAGGATAGCCGCCCGTAATGATGTCGATTTCTCCGATCCCGTCTTCTTGTAATTTGTCATAACTTAACTCCTTTATATCTTTGTATTGTTTTACATTAGGCCAATGTTGTTTCAAAACTTTACGTGGAAATTTTTCTATGTCACAGAAAGCTACTGTTTCAAATCCACCAGTGGCTTCAAGACCTAGACTAAAACCACCAAGACCACTAAATAAATCTAAATGTTTTAAGCTTGGCACATCACGCATGATTCCTCCTCTTGACTATCTTGTCTAACTTTTCTCTCTACTTTATTAGCTATGTTCTCTGCTCTTTTAATAGCTTCACTTCTACAATAGTATAAAGTTTTTAATCCAGTTTCCCACGCACGTTTGTGTATGTTGTTTAATCTTCTAACATTGACATCTGGCGGAAAGAATAAGTTTAATGATTGCGCTTGGCAAATATAGTTTTGACGTTCGCCAGCCAAGTCAACCAACCACGCTTGATCAATTTCAATGGCCGTCTTAAATATATTTTTTTCTTGTGGCGTGAGGAAGTCGAGCGCATCGACAGATCCTCTACTAGAAATAATAGTCTTCCAAACATCTTTAGTGTTCTTACCTTTCTCTTCTAATAATTTTTCTAAGTATTTATTCTTAACTAAGAACGAACCGCTCATAGTTTTTTGAGTGAAAGCGTTAGCACGTAATGGCTCTATACTAGGCGACACACCCCCACATATAATAGAACTACTAGCATTTGGTGCAATAGCTAACATATGTGCAAACCTTTTACCACTACCTTTCATATCCTCTGGTTCTCCTCTCACTTTACCAAGAGAAAAGTTTGATTCTAAAGCTTTATCATATATGTGTTTAAATATATTCTTATTAATATCATAAGACATAGGACTGTTAAATCCTACACCTTTACGCTGTAAATAAGAATGAAATCCCATAGCCCCTAGACCTACTGACCGCTCTGCTTTTGCAGAAGCTACTGCTCTCCACAAATGAACGGGGGCATGTTTAATAAAGTAAGTTAATACGTTATCTAACATACGCATAAGATCATCAATAAAATGTGCATCGTCTTTCCATTCATCATAGTATTCTAGGTTTACAGATGACAAACAACACACTGCAGTACGATCTGGATTAGTAGGTAAAGTAATTTCACTACACAGATTTGAATGATGTACCTTTAATCCTTTTGCTTTTAATTCTTTTGGTAATCCTTTATTAACTGTATCACTAAACATAATGTAAGGTTCACCAGTTGATACTCTTGTCTCTAATATTTTAATCCATAGTTGTCTAGCTTTTATTTCTCTTATAACTTTTTTATTATGAGGGTCAATTAGTTTCCACATTTCATCTTTCTCTAATGCTCTCATAAATTTATCAGATACATTTATCCCATGATGTAGATTAAGATTCTTTCTATTCACATCACCACCACTAGGCTTTCTCATTTCTATGAACTCTATAATTTCTGGGTGTGATATATCCATGTAGCTGGCATAGCTCCCGCGTCTTGTTGCCCCCTGGTTAAACGCAACCATTTGGCTATCAACTACATGCATGAAAGGTATAACTCCAGTAGTCTTATTACCTTTACTTGTTGATTGATCCTGCGACCTTATGTCGCCCCAGTATCCACCGATACCACCACCTGAACTTGATAGCCAAATATTTTCTGCGTAATGTTCTGACAATCCTTCACGAGAATCAGGTACATAATTTAAGAAGCATGAGATAGGAAGTCCTCTGTCTGTACCACCATTAGATAATATGGGAGTAGCAAACATAAACCATAGCTTCGATGAGTAATCATACAACCTTTTCGCATGGGCATCTGAGTCTGCAAAAGCTGCGGCAGCTCTGGCAAATGCTTCCTGGGGTGATTTCTCTGTGGGTAACATGTATCTGTCTCGAAGGACTTCTTTACCGAAGTCTGTCAAAAGATTGTCGCGTTCGACATCTATCTGTGGTTTATTTATCATCGTAATTCCTATCTGTGTTGTGTGAAAGTCTGTAGTATATCATATAATTTGCCTGCTGTCCATATGTATTAACCTAAGTTACGTAAAAATAATGTAGAGTATTCAAACTTTTTCTCTTGACAAAACAAATCATCAACTGTATCTATCAAATCTAACTTCAACTCCTTGTTTAAATTCTTTACCACTTGCACTAAGCGTATCTCAGTCTGTGGATAAATCCTCTCAAGCACAGGACGGTACATATAATTCAACTGAACCCATGCTTTCTTGGTAGCTTTTAATTTACATTCGAGGACGAGGATAAACTTACGATCCTTATCTGGCAGGACTATGATGTCGGGTTGACACCAGCCTAGTCCCCGTCTGTCCTCGAACTCATACCATTGCCCATGTAAAACTTTGTCCCCATACAAAGCCTTCATATAATTGGCAATACGGTTTTCATAGATGAGACCTGCCCTCTGTACGCCCNTGATTCGTGGAGAGGATATGAATCNTGGGCGATCATCGAGGGCTTTGNCCCATCGTAGACCTCTAATTATATTCCGTCTTTTCTGCATAGGAATACCAATTCAGATTCGACACGGATATAACCAGAGTCTTCCATTGCTTGGATATACTGTGGGATTTCCCCCGGTGACATTATCTTGGTCAATAATTGCCGTTTAAACAGCTTTAAACGCACGTGAGAGCGGTTATTATTAAACACAGTAGTCTCCAACCAGTCCTTCATGTTATGAGCAATTCTGCCAGTTTTACTCATACCAAAACCTTCCAGTGCCTTAGGCATATCCTTCTCCATATCGAACATAATCTTCTTAGTTCTATCCCAATCACTGCCAGTAATTACTTTAGTCCCTCTACGCGAAGCACTAATAGACATAGCAATCTTTAAGAAATGAGATACCCTACGTTGATTATACTCCAACATGTTGGGATCAGTAGGCACTGGTTCTATGTATTGTTGAAAATCTTTTTCCATTATCTCTTTAGCTTCTGGGTCAACTGTAAATTCACCATGCATTCTAGCTATCAGACTTAAGTCATGTCTTAGATTTTCTACTTTGTCCTCATCAATCTTATCATTATATAAACTTTGTGGTATTTGAGTACCCTCATGGTAGATGGGTAACATCCTGGATAACAGTCCTTGTGAAGCTGCATCCTCTGGTAAGTTATCCACAAACTGTTGAGGTGTAGCACAAGCAATCCAATTAAGACATGGACCTTTAATAAATTGTGATGAACCTGTTTTAATCTGGTGGCTGTATGAATCTTTACTATCCCACATATCTGTTAAGAACATCTGTAAGTATTGTGAAGTTCTATTCATAAATGTACCAAACTCTGAGGTAACTAAAGTCAAAGATGAATCATAAAACAATTCAGTATTACCTACACGTAAATCTAATCTAGATACTTTCTGCATTTCAACTGCTAATTTTTCTGGTGTAATTCTATCTTGAATAAAATGTAAGGGATAATTTTTTAAACCATACTTAGTTAGACCGCTATTAAATTCTTCATGATCTTCTTCTGTTCCAATAGGTGTAGTCAGTTTAGAAAACACTTTAGAGAACGGCAAGATCAGCGATACAGATTTGTTTCTACCTGGTGGTGCAATCAATACTACAAATATGTTAGGACGTATCTCATAGTTAACCATAGAGAACCAACACTTACGACCGAGTGCTCCTGCAACAGCCGAGATCGCAGTCCATTGAGAAAACTTATCTGGGATAGGTGTCCCCTTAGTTATATCTAAACAGCCATTTATAAAGTCTGTTGTCTTACGCATTCGCTCCCCACTTCTTTAAGTTTTTCCAGGAATCTCCTACCTCTGCGTCAGAAGGTATCACCATGGTTTTACCTTTAACTTCAACAGGATTTTCCAAACAACCAATTACTTTTGGTATTAAATAATCTACTTTATTAATAGGACATTGACCTAACACTGCGTCATGTACTTGCCCTAGTATTTCCACACCTTCATCAAACAATTCTTTCCATACTCTATACAATCCTAAGTTCAATAAGTCACCGATTGTAGATTGTGGAAGATAAGCAATAGCTTTTCTTGCATAGTGTTCATCATCTAGTCTACCCCAGAATTGTCTGCGTCTACCGAATGGTGTAATAAGATTACCTGTTGTCTGTAATTCTTTTATAACTTCTGTGTGCCAAGTTCTTATACCAGGAAATGCCCCCTTCACACGCACAAGCTGCTGGCTTCCACTACCTATGACTTCTCCTATCTCTATAAGTTCTTCAAAGCCACCACGTTTATCTTGTTTGTGCCAACGTTCAAGAGAAGCAAGAGGAACCACACCTCCAAAATATAATAACTGGAATCTTGTAGCATGTGCTACTTTAATTTTAGTATGACGTGCTACTGTATTAGCAGACGCTCCATAGTTTGTACCATGACCTGCTCGTTTACATACATCACGATAAGAAAAGTTTCCATAATAAGGTTGCTCTGCTAGTGCTCGATTCTGTGCATTGTCTTCTGTCCAACCCATGTTAGGCCAAACCATTTTAGCTACCTCAGTGTGTAGGTCTGATGATTCAACGGCGTTGATATAACCTTCGTCACCTGACAAGTAAGCAGTTGCCCTGGATTCTGCAGCTTGTAAGTCTGCGTAGAACATGACACGTCCTCTGTCTGGTATGAACATAGCCCGCAAGTCCTTTGTAATATTCTGTAAGTTTGTACCTGTACCCCAAGGACTTTCAGATGAAGACCATCTACCTGTCTCTGTGCCTGCCACATTATATGAACAACGTATACGTCCATCAGAATCTCTCTTTGCTTTCAACACAGATAATTGTTTATCAATATCACGTAAGGTAATAATAGTTTTACAGAAAGGACGAGCACGAGGATACTCTTCTATCATATGTTCAAGTGCCTCTCTGTCTGTTGATATTTTTTGTTTACCTTTCTCATATTTAATTTGTACTGGAAGATTTAGATACTCGTACAACATAGCCTTTAATTGTACTGGACTGTTATGATTTAAGTCCTTGTCCCAAACTGCGTTCGCGAAAAGGTTGAGCATTCTCTCTAGCTTTAATCTTTTCTTTTGTAAGGGGGCACGTATCATAGTAACTGCCCTCTCATCTACACGTAACCCACGCAATACCATTGATATGGCTGGACCTAAAGAGTTACGTTCAAACTCGTATGTATTTTTTGTATTGTTATCTAGTTGAGGAGAAAGTTTACCCCATATCTCTGTGGTTAAATTACAATCTAACCCACAATAAACCCACAGCACTTGTTCTGAATTAAGTTTTAAATCCTTAATCTCTGTGTTCTTTATTATCCTCGCCATCTAATCTCTCCTGTATTTCTCTCGCTATTGCCATGTAGGCTGATGCATCCAGGTATGTGTCCTCTGTTCTGGATCCTTGCTTCAGTCTAGCTATCTTTAATAAGCACATCATGACTGCTACATCATGAGGGCTGACAGTCGTATCTAAATACGCTGTCCATAAGTCTGCAATGTTAATGTGATTATGAAGCTTATCCCCATAATCTTTTTGACGGTCGCCATTTACTAAGTCACTTGCTTTTCTTAGTAGCTCTGATGACCTCCCTGTTGTTGTCATATTCTCCCTCCTTGTATCGTTCAAATTCTTTTCTTGCACGCATGTGGTCTACCGCAGCTAGATCACACACAAATTTAAAATCGTCATACTTATACTTCAACCACTTCTCTACTTCCTTTTTGTATTTCAATCCCTCTTCTGACTTTCCCGTGTAGGAATAGTCTTGTACTGCCTGATCGAGAACAGCCCTCCATAAATTGTAGTGGTTCTCTATGTCCTTTGAATCCTCTGGCATTGGCTTTACCGAGAATAATTCTGATCGTTTCATTTCTATTCATCTGCTTTGGTACTCTTTGAAAACTTGGCTAGTGTTTTCCAAGCACTCTCATTTGTGTAAATCGAGCCTAAGAAACCTAAACCTTTTTCTTGTTCTGGTTGCAGTGAATGTTGGGCATGCATGGTATCATGTGTGATACCTTTAACTTTTATTTTTTGTTTGTGAGCGAGCCATGATATATCATATAGTTGATTCTGTGCTACCTTTACAATCTCTTCGTCTTCCAGGATTTTACGTACCCACTGCCAGGCCGCTACTTCTTCCGTAGCGTTCCAATAGTTTTGNGTGTCAGTATTCTTATCACGAAAAGGAACTACGATTGCAGTTCGAGGGTTAGGCGCAAAGCCTATACATACGATAGAGCCTTCTGCTGTTTCAATATCAAATGCGAGAGGGTCGTTGTGATTTGCTTTACTAATGTATTTAGTATAGAACGTATCTAAATCTGAGAGCGTAGGTTCAATCCATATCTCTCTTTCTGTATGTTCTAATGTTTTGCTGAGCGATTCGCTTTTAGCTTTGATTAAATCAGAAGCTACGTGAGGTCGCCACTTAAAATTTTTAACGACAGCAACAGGACTATAAGTTGCAAGTACTTTATATGGAGAAGAAAGGAGACTTGTTTGTAGTGTAGCCCCTCTATAAGTACCAACTTTATCTAGACCTGTCACTGCCCACAAAGATAATGAACCCATTGCGATAATGATATTTGGATTGGCTTCTTCTATTTCTTTGTGTAACCGTTGTATGTCTTGCTCGTACTCTTGTTTAAGATAACCCTCTTTAGTAGGACTTAATTGTGATCGCCACTCGGTTGTCTTACACAAGCGTTTGTATTCGTTTCGTTTGTGGAAAAAATGTTGTGCTGTATTTTGGTGGGGCTTTAGTTGTATAGCATGGGTGAGTAAACAATCGTCGAGAGTAATACCTGCAATGTCACATAGTTCAGTGAATACTTTTCCCGTGCCCCCTTGCAGAATCGTATTCGCTATTGCTTCTTTGTTGGTAGGATACTCAAANACAAATGCTATCTTGCAACCATCGGCTGATGATGGTGTGCGTGATGGCACTCGTTTATTGACTGCGTACTCACCCATTAGAACTACTTCTTAATTATGCGTTTGATGGACGCTTGAAGTATGTCCTTGTTTCTGCCAACCATTTCATGCTTGACAATTCCACTGAAGGATTGACCAATGGCTTGCTCTAACAACTCACCGAATGATGAGTCAGCTTCCATTTCTAACCCTTTAGTAAGGAATGCTTTTAATGACAACGCAGGATTGTTTTGTTGCATTGCCTTTGGTGTAGCCCAGAACTCAATACGAGTTGGCTCGGCATTTACCAAATCCGATTCTCCCAAATCAGATTGAATCACACCAACTGCCTTACAGTTGATACGAACTAATGGTGTTTGATTTTCTCCCACCTTATCCGAACGATAAGAAGTGATAGTAAAATCGTAGCTACCCTCTGGTAAAGTTACCGACTCTGGTACTTCACTAGGGGTCATCGATAAAAAGTCATTAACATCTGACATTATTTGCCTCCTTTATTTGTTAATTTACTTTGAGCATTTTTCTGCACAGCCTCAAATAACTTAGCTAAATTTAACTCAGCATTTGTTTCGACCAGGGATGGAGCTGTAATCTTAAGATCCATCTTGTGATCCGATACTGTTCTGAGGGTACGCTCTGTGCCCTTACTGGAAGACCGTGTGTCGATCCTGCATACACAGTTAAAGTATCTACCTAGTTTAGTAGATAGCTTTGAACCTACACTTGTAGGGTATGCTTTAGATACACCTAAGTCTCCCTCCATGTATTGCATGTGAGTAGTAACCACTACATTACATGGTACTTCTGAACCCGTTATGTATTGTACAATATGTTGTACATCACGTGCCGCAGTTCCCCACTCTGGCTGACTTGGTTGGTCAGTTGGTTTCTTGTTATTGAAAACCANGGCACCACGTAACGCAGCTTCGCCCATCAGGGTTAAGCTATCAATAACGAGTACATCTTTGCTAGTCCAGTTCTTAACTGAACCAAAGTCTTCGTCGCCATCTTTCCAGTTGGTAATCATTTGAACACCTTTTCTAAAAGCATTCGCTTGACCTAGACCATCACGCAGTGTAACGTAAGATACATTCTTAACTGCGTTCTCATCTAAGAACTCTGGTAAGATGGATAGTCCATCATCGAAATCTAGTATGCGTAAGTTATAACCTGCATTGGCAAGTGAGGCAAGTGCTGATGTTTTACCTGCCCCACTGTCACCTACGAGCAATAACTTTGTATACTCTGTCGATTTATGTTTGCTAATGTTTGCCATATTTGTCTCCTGTAAAGTATGTATTGTAGCATGAATTTAAATCCGTGTCAATCTTTTTTTTGTTCCTCCAACAAAACTTTGCCCAATGCGTATATCATAAATGCAATGAACACGTTAGATAACAGTATTAAAATCAACAAAATGTTGGTTACCGTAATCATAATATTATTGAAAAGAATAAGTTTAATACTAACAACACAGCTATTATATTTAATAATGAACTTGTATTGTTATACCACTTCTTAGGTGGGGTGTATTGTTTTTCTCTATACTGCTTTGTCATATGCCTCCTTCAAATCTGGGTGTGGTTCTTTATCAAAGTCATTGTCCAGGAATATGTCTCTCCGGGACGGTGATGCCGAACACACTTCTTTAAATCTACAACCACCATAGTTGTTACATGCAGTAAAATCCGCAGGATAATACTGCTTGTTAAAATAATTAGTTGATACATCTAGTGTATGCATTGCGTCTTTGTACCACTCCATTATTAAATCAGTTGGTACATTGTACACACTTCTATCAAACCTAGTAAAGTGAACGCCAGTTTGCACTGCGTCAATAATAAATCCTGCAACATCTAAACCTAGAACTTCTCGCGCTGCCCAGATGTATGAAAATACCTGGTTGTTAGGCATGAAGTTACTAAAGTAATTAGAGTTAAGTGTACTCTTNGTAGTCTTTACATCACACAGATATAACTTGCCATCAAGTTGAACTATCTTATCAATACGACCAGAGAATCTATACTCTCCATTACCAAAGGGAACTTCAAACCTTTGCTCAAGACATGGCGAACCATCTGGCATGGTTGCTATCTCAAACAAATCATCCCAGTATTCCTCTGCTCTCCATACTATTGCACGAAGAACAGAGGTCAGTCCTCTTGCCTTATCTTCTGATAGGTTCAGTGCCTCGCCAAATTCCAGGAGAACATACTTGATAGCTGCGACAACAGCTTCTTCTTTACTTGCCCCCTTGAATTTCTCTGCGTCAAGGACTTCAAATCCTTCGTGCACAGCCGAACCAAATCCTGTTGCCATNCCATAAGTCTTTGACTTATAGCCTTGTAGGTTAGAATAATTGTATAGTCGGGGGCATGAAAGGAATGATGATAGACTTGATGTATCCCATATCTTTTGGATAGGTCTACCATCTTGTAGTACAAACTTCTTTAGTCTATCTGGTTGTTCCATTATGTCTCCTTTACTAACATATCTAACACATTAGTTTCAAATTGTTTTGGTTTAGTTCTAGCGGCTTTGCTGGTGATACGTTTACCTGCAGCCTCCGTTGCTCTGATGTTTTCCCTGGTAGCTTTAAGATACTCAACAATTTTATTTATGTCTTCATCACTTTCAGCTAAATCTAATGGGTCTTTCTCTAATAAGTCAACAGGTATTTCTAATTCATCAGTCATTGCTCTCTCCTAATTTTGTAAAGCTAGGTTCTGTTTGACCAGGTATTGGCATCACTGCCCGTAGCTCTGCATCAGGTATCACTACCAAACCTTCTTGTATTTTATCATGGGGTTCTTTTAAAACATATTGTCTTCGTTGTTTATCCCAATCTATATTTACTTTCTTGAAAAGTTCTTCGGCTTTGTCTTTACTCTCAGCCTCAACTGTCCAATGTTGCACATACATATGCGAAGTCACTACATCATATTTCATATCGTCTCCTTTATTTATTATTTAATACTATCACAGTTAGAAAAAATGTCAAGCTAAAAATACATTACAATTCCAACTGTAAATATAAACATGGCTACTGCATTAAGTGTAAGCAATGCTCTGTCATGCCACATCCAACCTACAATAAACCAACCAGTCACTCCAAACAAATGAAAGAACAAATTGATTGGTGTATACTCTACTGCTGTTAACACCATGCCAATCAGCATGACGACACTGGCAGTCCACTTGACATACCAGGAAGGACCGTGGCCTGGCGTAACCTTCTTAAAAATTTGGTTCATACTCCACTCCTTCTTCACTTAATTTTTTAAAGCGAAGGTAGATTGCTTTTGCTTCGTGGTATTGCCGCCATCTACCCTCAAACTCTGCGTCATACATCTCGTCTGCCCAATACTTAAGTTGTGTTGGTACGTGACTCAAATGATCTTGCTCTTCTTTACTGATAGCAATTTCTTCTTCGCCTTGATGTAAGTTTTTAACTTCAATGTATCGTCTTCCCTCGAACTCAGCGTTCCTTTCATTCTTTTGTCGCACTGACTCACGATAACTATGGTCTAGTATCTCTTGCTCTTTCTTCATGTGGTCATAAAAGTCTTCGGTCATACTCTCTCCTAATGTATTGTTGGTTTAACTAAATTGCCGTTCTTCAGCCAATCTACTTCGTCTATGTCTGCGTCTTGCATATATGCCTCAATGATAGGACCCTTCTCAATTAAGTTTGATACCGTTGCAGCAAACATGTGAAGAACCTGGGTGCTACCAGTTCTCATTAAGAACATGCGTAAAGATAACTCAAGCATTGCCCCATTGATTACATCAACCCCATGTTTCTTACTTAGTGCTACGATAGGTTCTTTCATTTCATCAATACACTCGCCTACCTTTTTGTCATAATCTTTTTGTTTCTTCATAATACCTCTCCATCATCAGTCGTTAAGACCAATGGTTTTTGTTCAAGTGATGAAGTAATTATTACCCCATCATCAGTTGTTTGTATTGACAGATGAGCATACTTGTTCTCATCTACCACATCATTGTCTTTCATCTGTAAAGTAAATGCCTTTACAAATCTATACATACGCATACGCAAAGCAAAAGGATTCTCATGTTTAATTTCTACATGAGGTTCTTCTCGCTCGGTATCGTCTAGATATTTTACTGCCTTATCTAAGGCGTCTGAAATATCTGTCCACTGCAATAGGTTCTGCGTCTTCGGATTCCAACCCATTTATTTCCTCCTGTTTATATTCATAATCGTCGTGGTCTAGATTTACATCATCTAAATCAAACGACTTCTGTCTTGTTGGTGTTATGGAATATCCATCCATAACAAAATCACCATCAGTCATAACATCATCATCAAGTTCCCACTCTCTCTTGTATGCCTTGCGACTTTGTTTTACTCGTGGTTTATACTTTGGCGACATCAAATCCTTCGCCATTGGATTATTCTTTTTTGTCATTGTTACTCCTCTTGGATAAGAACAACCACATTGTGAATACAAACACCAACAATGTGATAATGTTCGGTTGAAAAAAGAAACTTATTGAACCTGCTATCAACAATCCATAGATTGAAACCCAAGCAAGTATTCCTCCTAGTGTTGCCATTCTACATAACCTTTCTCTCTTTTAATATTTCTATCACTTGACCCCGCTCTGTACATTGCGTCAGTATGTTGTTCTGCTACTGCATTAACAAACATTAAAGCATTTGTCAAGTTACCTTGTTCATTAATTATATCGACAACCATTGGTGTGTATTCCGCATTGGTTTCCATACGATTAATAATATCCATACCAGATAAATCTACCTCATACAGATGTCCTTTGATGGACTTACCCTCTTTATATTGACGAAAGACAATGGGAAAAGCATTTTGATAATCAATCATATCAAACACTGAGTGTAACGTAAAGTATTCACCCAGGTAATCAGCATCTCCCACCATGCCTTCCAGTCTGCCCCCTTTTTTAAGTGTGCCATATGTAAATAGTCTAGTCCGATAAGGGTTGTGGTCGTATTCCTTTTGGGTCAATCCTGCCTCCTTCTAAATGTTGTATCTCTACAATGTTTACTTTAGGGATAACNACACCCCCACCACCAGTCTTGCACTCCTCATCATAAGATGATATGGTTACAATCTGGTCACCAAAGTCTTGAATAATCCACCCAACAGTTTCAACTGTGCGTAGTTGTTGCTGTCGTAGTTCAGATAAATCTTGCCATGAATTATCATCAGACATTGCGTCAAGCCATTTAACTTTCACTAAATCGTATATCATTTTTTACCTTTCTTGTCAAGCAATTCCCTGACTTTAGTTTTAAAATCAACTACATTACCAGGAAAGTTTACCTGCGGGTCNAGCTGCACNCCTTCCTGGTTTTGTAAGTCTTTCTCCTTNACAACATATGACCCCTCATCAGACCACATCTTGTCTATCTGCACTCCCTTATTGTTGAGAACATCTTGCCATGCTTGTTCTTTACTAGTAGATTCTACTTCGTATTGACACTGCAAGGTCTCCCATGTTGTTACAATATATTTCATACAAACACCTTTGATATCCACATAAATAGTAAAACTATTATTGCAAATGCCCCCAAGGAAATCACAAGCGACAACATATTAATTGTGAAGTCGGTCATGATTTCCCATTGTCTATCTTCTTCTTTCTTATCTTTCTTCATACTCTCTATCTATCCTTTCTTCCATTGCGTTGATATGTTCTTGTCNTTCTGCCAATGTGCTAGNAACCATGTCACGAATATCCAGGAATATTTCATCAGCTTCCGCAGCTGGTGATGCAGCTGAGCTGCGTTCCATTTCCTGGACTTTCTTTAGTGTCCATTGATTCTTCTTCTTAATTTTCTCATGCTCGACAGATAACTTTGGGTCGTAGGTAAACAACACTCGNCTACCTACCTTGCTCACTCTTACAAAGTAAGGGTTGCTAGTTCCCAAAGAATTACGAACCCACCTAGACCACCTCTTCTTATGGTCTTTGGCGTTGTTAGAATAACGAAGTCGGTAGTATCTAGGTATGCCATCAGATAATACAGGTTCGATAAATGTTTCAACTATATCTGTTCCATANTCCACGCACTCNTCATCTACTATGTTGCCNTCATCATCATAGTATGGTTCATATCTTGGCGAATCATACCTCAGTTGNATTGCGTCAGTTGGTATAAGTGGATTCATAATTGTCTCCTATTAGTCTCTCTTGTTAAGTGTGTAGTATACCTCATGTAATGCTACACTTACCCAATAAAATGTGGGTAAAGAAATAAATCCTAGTACATAAATTAAAAATAACTCTAGCATAATTTTCTCCTCTCGTCAATAGTTTTCTCGAATAACATCGAAAAAGTATCGGTAAATCACAATGGTTACCATTTTTCTAGGGTAGGCACACCCCTCTAATAAACGATTTAAAATATATATATTATTTTATATATACTATATATAGTATTAGAGTAAGGTATACTATACATACAGACTATGTATCCCTATCACATAATAATAGTGACCCTCGTGTAATACCGATTGTTATTCGGGTTTATTCGCTTACCTGGATTATCCAGGATTAAGCTGCATAACGGGCCTGAACTACCTGTTTCCAAGATGGTTCTATTTTGTTATGCCAATCACTCCATGTCCTTACAGATTGTTCACTATCAAACAATACATGCATGTGTGAGGCTGTTGAGTATTCTATCCTCAATGCTTTCACATCACAAGGTATGAAGTAACTACTTTCGCCATGCTCTCTAAGAGCAGGGAAAGTTCTGTGGCTGATTACATTTCCGATACCACTTCTGCCAAGCGGTGTGGTTGCGTCAGACAACAAACCATTTTCCTCGTAATACTTCCTCATGAAAGGGAAGTGTGAGTAGAATCTCTCGCCATACTTAGACCATAGTCTGCGTGTGCTGTGAGGTATCTTGTTTGTATCTTCATACAAATCATTCCACTCACTATCGTTTATCTCAGTTCCTTTGATTGCTATACCATAGTCTGCCCCCTTTCCCAGATGGGCTAACTTGACAGGGCTGAAAGGTTTTCGGCGGAACGAAGTTTCTACTTTGAAAGGGTGTGTAACTATTCCAAAGGTTACATCTTTCAGTAGCACTGCGTATTGGATAGGTTTCCAAGTGGTGAGTTGTGAACCTCCATTCCTGGACTGTTCACACTCCCATGTTCCTCTCTCAAAGTTTCTAAAGATAATCATTACTTACCTACTTTCTTGTTGCCATCATAGATGATGTCATATACCCATTCGGCTGTTCCCATAGGGTTTTCAGATACAGTATCAAACACTTCTTCTTGTGTCATGCCATACCAATCATCATCATTAATACTTGCCCCATTGACCATGACATCTTTCTTATCCTCGCTCAATGGTTTCTCATGTATGCGTCTTGCTGACCTAGTAACTTCNGTCTTGGTTACTGGGAAATCATTAGCCCCATAGCCATAGCCATAGTTACCATACCATGTNTCNTCATCTTCATAATCCCACTTGCTTGTATTCTTTTCCATACTATCTGTATCTGCGTTATACTTGTAGTCTCTGGTCAAAGCATAGTTTCCTGTTGGTTGTAATGAGTATGTGTTAGACAGCCACATATCATCTGTGGTCTTGCCCTCTTGCTCATTGATGATAGTAAACTCTTCCGTCTTAGAATCCAGGAATAAGAGTTTGTCGCTGCCAATCATGTCGGCTATCATCTCTTGCCAATCTGGGTTGTATAACAACTCTGGTTCATTAGCAAGTTGTGGTTTCAATACCCACTTAACAAACTGATGAGTATCAGATTTGCCATTGTCAATCATAGGTGTAGGTAATTGTGGACCATTGTGCATAAGCCATATATCCCTAGAATGCTCATCTTTAGATAACACTTGGAAAGGGTGGCTCATAGCCTTGTTAGATTCTCCATTGGTGTTGAATCTAAAGTGAACACCGATAGGTAAATCTAAATCCTTGTAACTATCCCATATTTTTTGGATAGACTTGTATGATTTTGGCTTACCAATTTTTTGGACATGGACTTTACCCTTGTTGGCAAACATAAGTCCAAAGCCATCATCATTATTTAAGTATGCACAGTTCATCATAGTATCACTGATAATCTGTGGCTTTTTTGCTTGTATAATTAAACACATAATTACTCCTTTTCAGTTAAGCAATTTCTCTTAGATTGTTCTGCTCATCAGACCAATCAACTTTTCTTGAGGGCTTACCCACGCAATAACTCTTGCGTGTTAGCCACCCATAGAAAACTGGGTATTGACTTCTTATGTTTGGTTGTTCCATATATTCTAAGAAGTCCGCATATTGTAATTTTGATATACTCGTTTGTTTTACAAAGTGAACTAATGCGTCAACAAATTCCAGGACTCTAAAGAATCCTAGTTTCGATAGATTACTCTTGAATATTCTCAACTCAATAGTATTTCTATGGCTTGTATTCACAGCACTGTATTTCTCACTAGACTCTACACAATCCATAATTTTCTTTGGACTTTTCTTTGCCCAAGATTCTGCATTACGACCAGCGATATGATTTACAAATGACTCGTTCTTGGTATCATTTATGAATACCAATATCTTGCCAACATCTAATTGTCTCAACGCTGACCTAGATATGTGTATGTGCATACCTGCTGTATCAGTAGACCACCCTTTCAAATCTTTGATATGACTACCTTTGAAAAACTTTTCCCAATACAATCTATGTGCATTGATAGTTCCTGGGCAGCTGACAATCTCAAATCCATTTGATAAACTTCCATCAGATTTCAGTAATGCAAACTTGCACTCATCATATTCAAAGTTTTGCAATACACCACTTGCTGTTTCCTCAGTGGCACTTGTTCGTTTTTCTACTTCCAACTCAACACCATAGTATGCGGTGTCTGGTAACACTCTCTCATTTGGGGCTGTGGTATGTTTCAAATCTCTCATCACATTATAATCATAAGGCAACACACCCTCGTCACCCTCTTCATCATAGTATTCATCATTGTCATCTGCGTCTTCATAATGAACATATGTATCTCGATATTCAGAGTATGTGTAATTATCGTCACAACACCCTTGACATATCTGATAGTCCTCATATGCTATTCGCATATCATCACAATATTCAAGGCTGTGACAATCGTTACAATGCTCAAATATACTTGCGTCTTCGCCAATAAATTCACACCACCTCTCTAGCACACCATATCTACTAGAGCCAACACTCCTAAATTCCTCAGTCAAGTATCTCATATCGTCAAGGTCTAGTGTGCGTTCTTTTTGTTTACACTCTTTCAACATATCATACCAACTTCTTTCAGCATCATATGTTTTATCTCGTAGTTCTGTAAGTAATGTCATTTGCTACCCCACTTGTTTAGCAATTCATCAGTTATTGCCTGTTCCTCACGAATAGACAATTCATCTACATCAGAGTCCAGGATTTGTTCCTGTAACATTTCCTGTTGTTCTAAAACCCAGTCTGTAAAACTCATTTTCGTATTATACTTTTTCTTTGTGTCAGAATTATGTTTCATTTTTAATTCCCTCAATCAAAATATTACTTACATCAAATGTAACCATTACATTATCTGTCAATATATGGTAACCAACTTGCCTGTTACATATATCAATAATTGGTCGCTCATAACTTCCATTTACTTTATTCGTTCCATGCTCATTAAATTCTAGCATGATACAATTAGTAGCATATCTTATATTAAACCTCTTATCTTTTTTGAAGTCATGGTCATTGAGTCTTTTACCCTCTAACCATATTCTCCTGTTATCTCTATGCGTTCCAAGTTTATATTTATATTGTATTACCATATATACCTACCTCAATATATTCCCTAAATTTTTTCTCATCAAATCTGGGATTGATTTCACTAAACTCTTTACATTTAGTTTTAATCAAATTAGTTATAAGTTTTGTATTATTTGGATAGCCTTTTGCTACCTTTATAATATCATTAGCACTATCAATAAAATGTTTTCTTGTCAACATAATTTTACTCCATATTGCTTGGTTGGTTTTGGCTCATAGACAATCTATCAAACCACTCCTCGCCCAAATCTACGATTTGAGCTTTAGGATATTTTTGTTTAGCACTTTCACTTGTTGGAAACTCATCAACTATATTTTCTAAAGTTATCCAACGAACTCCTGTATGATGTCTTGTTTTTTCATACACATAGAATTGGTCAAAGTCATTTCTTTTAATTGTATATTTTGCCATATTTTCTCCTAGTTAATGTATACGATATTTTCTCTAGTATCGTATGTAAATTTATTTAAGTCATAATCTCCATCTATTAGATTACTCATCAAATCAGTTTTTTGTAGTTTCACATATTTGCCATCATGCTCATTGAACATAACCCAACCATACACATAAAAACAATTTCTTAATAATCTTGTTAGTGTCTTTTTATCTTTAATATCAACTATATTATTATTCATTTTTAACCTACTTTCATTTTATTTATTTNTAATTANTCNCATAAAATTGTGTCTTAATTATGACCTTATTATCTTAATTAAGCGTATCTGCATTTATTACTTTTACCCCCCATAAAACTGAAACCCCGATAAGCACTACTAATTGGATAATGCGGTCTAGTGTCTAAGTCTTTGAAACTTTGTTCTTTGTAATTCACTTTAAAAGGCACTTTTTCTTTTTTTACCCAAACGATTGCCTTAAATCGTTTTCTTGGTTTAGTCTTAATCATAATTAAACTCACTTTGTTTAACTTGGTTAAAGGAAGAAGTTAAACCCCTTTTCAACTTTTCCTTAAAACCTTTTTCCCATAATTTTGTGTCAAAATTAAGGCAACAATAAGGAACAATTAAGATTTATTTAATTAATTCTGTTGTATTTTTACAACACTAAAAACCCTAGTTTTAAAGGGCTTAACAAAGTGCGACAGTATGCCATGCGTCAAATTGTCGCAGGGGCCTGGACCTGGTCCAAAGTGTTCTCGTTTTGTTCTTCCTGGATTTTGTTCCTGTTTTGTTCCATACCCACCCCCCAACCGACCAAGCAACCCCCACCCCAAAAAAACGCAGCGCTTTAGCTATATATAATAGACCAAAAAAAATTTTAGCAAAAAATTGAAAAGTTGAGGCAGGTTGCCCCGGCGTGCCCCCTTGAGATTAGTTGCGGGGAGGCTGTGCTGTGTGAGAGAGATGCACGATTTTAATCCTCCCCGTCTTACAGGAGACGTGCAGCGTGAACTGCACATATTGATTGTACAACATTTGCCCTTGCAATTCAAGTCTAAATGTTGTATACTAATACTGTTATGAAAGCAACTAAGATGCAACAACCTGATTCAGAGGTTAAGCTTACTCCACAGCAGGAAGCGTTCTGCAACGAGTTTATTAAGGACTTAAATATTAAACAGGCTGCCATTCGAGCAGGTTACTCTGAAAAGCACGCGGCTAATAACGCTTATACACTTACAAAGAATCCCGCGATTGTACAGCGAATTGCAGAGTTGAAGTCAGAACAAACAAAACGTACTAAAATTGAAGCGGACGATATACTTAGACGCCTAGTACGTATCGCTGAAAAGACTGAACAGGAGGGCGATTATAACGCGGCTATCCGCTCCTTAGAACTATTAGGTAAACATCAGGCAATGTGGACAGATAAGAACATTACCGAGATGGAAGTGACTAATGCTTTCGCTACAGGCAATTCAGAAGCAGACATTGCGCGAGACGTTGAAAGATTAAAACGTATCGCCACACCAAAACTAAAAGAAGCGAAGGGGGCATAATGGCATCAAAAGCAGAAATCGCAAAGAAAAGACGTGACGACAATAAACGCAGAAACGAAATAATGATGAAGCGTATAGAAAAGAATAAACAAAAAAAGAAATCAGANTCTAGAGGCGAGATTGCTAAAAGAAAATCTGAAAGCAAAAAGAAGAATCAACCAAAGAAAAAGAAAGAAAGTTTAATTACTAAACTTAAAAACTTAGCATTGGGAGGCGGAAGCGCTCAAGCAAAAGAACCTAAGAAGAAAGTTAAACCTGAAATAAAAAAGAAACCTAAACAGGATTCTAGAGAAGCTAACAAAAAAGCTGCGGGCGTAACTGAAAGAATGCCAAGAGCTAAAGACAGCCAAGTAATGAAAGCTGAGAAAGACAGAAGAGCAAGAGCTAAAGCTAAAGCTGCTAANAAAGCTGCCGATAAAAAAGCAGCAGACAATAGAGATGCAAAGCGTGGTGGATTTATTTCCGCTAATGCAATGAAGTCTTCTGCAAAGAAAGCTAACAAAGCTCAAGCTGACAGAAAGAAAAAAAGAGACGCAGAACTTTTATCAAGAGGTAGAAGATAAGTGTCTAACCAACGTAAGGATATGAACTTAGATGAAGCTAAAGCTTTTGTTCAAGAAAGAGCAGAAAGAGAAGCTAAGAAAGCTATAATTGCGGCTGGTGTATGGGGTCTTTCAAAACTACCTGGTGCGGGTAAAGTTGAAAGTGGTTTTCAAAAGATCTCAAATAAAATACCTGATGGATTTACTGTCAGTGTTGACCCCGATGAAAAGAAATTTTCTATCGGATTTAAAATGAACTTCTAGGAGAAACAATGGGCGAAATTAAAACAGTTAAGTCACATCCAGTTGAAGGACCATATAGTAATACTAAATATACTGCAAAAGTAAAACAAGGAAAGAACAATACTTTTACTTGGACTGAAACTGCAGAAGAGTATGATTACAATGACGGCGTACATGTATATGATTTATACAACATGCCTAATGGTGCAAAACCTTCAGTAGGAAAAGTAACTAAGATAACTAAATAACTCAACTAACACAGGAGATAGTATGAGCACACGCGTATTAACGCCAACACTTGAGGAGTACGATGCAAGTAATCCTCCCGCTAATCTATACGAACAGTTAGCATTATGGGGTGGCAAGGCGTATGTCGTTAACAAATGAAGATAGGGATGCAGCTACAAGGCTAGCCATCCAACAAGCACGTGATGATTTATTAGCATTTGTAATGCTAATGAACCCATCGTTTAGTGTTGGTCCACATCATAGAGTTTTGTGTGACCAGCTTATGCGATTAGAAAAAGACGAGATAGATCGTCTTATGATTTTTATATCACCACGTTCTAGTAAATCCTTAATTACATCTACATACTTTCCAGCATGGGCGCTGGGACGTAATCCATATTGGCAAGAGATAGCTGTATCACACAGTGACGATCTTGCAACTAGGTTTGGTAGAGCAATTCGTGATATTATAAACACGTCTGCTTACAAATCAATCTTTCCAAAAATAAATATTCGTAAAGATAATAGAGCGGCAAACTCATGGGCGCTTGAACATAAGAAAAAACAAGCAGGATCTTTTCTAGCAGCTGGTTCTGGTTCAGGTATTGCAGGGTTTGGTGCACACTTAGCTATTATTGATGACCCAATATCCGAGCAAGATGCATTTTCTAAGACTAGAAGAGACAGTTTAAACGAATGGTATGCTTCTGGTCTACGCACAAGGTTAATGCCTGGTGGAAAAATTGTACTTGTTATGACAAGATGGCATGAAAATGACTTAGCAGGCTACTTATTACAGCAAGAAGCCTCTGCACCTATGGCAGATAAGTGGGAAGTTGTACGTATTCCTGCGTTAAATACGTCTGAATCTTTAGAAACTTTGGAAACTGCTAGGAAAAAACTAGTAAAACAAGGATATTTATCTAAAAACTACACAAATCTAGACTTAGGTGAGTCATTCTGGCCTGAATCAGACAAAGATGATGGCTTTTGTTGGACAACAGAAGAAATAATACGTACAAAAAACAATACACCTGCGTTTAAGTTTGATGCATTGTACGGTCAAGCNCCATCTTCGGAAGAAGGTAACATAATTAAAGCAGAATGGTGGCAGAATTGGGTACATGACTACGCACCTGAGTGTAATTATATTATACAATCGTGGGATACTGCGTTTTCTACCAAGACTTCTGCAGATTATTCTGCAATTACTACATGGGGTGTGTTTGGTGGGGATGTTAGTGCCCCTAACCTTTGTTTATTGGGGGCAGAACGTGGTAGATGGGACTATCCTACACTACGNGAAAAGGCTATGGAGAAATATGACATGCATTCTCCAGATACAATTATAGTTGAGAAGAAAGCATCAGGTCAATCTTTAATACAAGACTTACGTATGACAGGTCTGCCTATATTTGAGTACCAACCAGATAGAGATAAAGTAGCAAGAGCTTATTCTATTACAGGTTTGTTTCATAATGCTAGGATATTTGCACCTTTTGATAAATCATGGGCACAAGAAGTTATGGAAGAAGCTAGAACTTTCCCAACAGGTAGTCATGATGACTATATGGACACAGTTACACAAGCCTTAATCTGGATGCGTAATGGTGGGTACGTAGATCACAGTGGTAATACGTGGCTTGACAACGCTGAACAAAACGTATATAATAGAAGGTACGTGGAGCAAGGTAAACGTGGACGTTTTTATTATTAGTAAGGATACAAAATGGCAATTGAAAAGAAAATAGATTTAGAAGAAGCAATTACTTCAGTGCAAATGCCTGATGGCGAAGAATCTATTGAAGTAGAAATAGATGATGATGTAGAGCTAGAAGCTGCTGAAGCTATGGGTATGTTTGATAACCCTGAAGATAGTATGATGCCAGAAGATCATGATGCGAATTTAGCAGAAATGATGGACACAGCAGATTTACAAAATGTAGCAAATGATTTATATGATGGGTACACTAGAGATAAAGAATCAAGACAAGAATATGATGATATCGCAGAAGAAGGTGTTACTCTTTTAGGATTTAAAGATGAACAAGGTGATGAACCTTTTCCNGGGGCATGTAGTGCAACTCACCCTGTATTAGCACAAGCAGTTGTAAAGTTTCAAGCAAAGACTTATAAAGAATTATTTCCAACCGAAGGTCCAGTACGTACACGTATAATTGGTTTGGACACAATGCAAAAACAAGAACAGGCAAATAGAGTTCGTCAGTTTATGAATTGGCAAACACAAATACAAATGCCTGAGTATGGGCCAGAACTAGATAGATTATTATTTTATGTTTCCTTATACGGTACAGCATTTAAGAAAACATATTGGGATCCAACACAACAAAGAGCTTGTACTGAATTTGTAAAGTCAAGTGATTTCTATGTAAACTATTTTGCATCTGATTTAGAGAGCGCAGAAAGATACACACACAAATATACATTATCAACAAACCAAGTTAAGAAATTACAATTAGCAGGAATGTTCCGTGACTTAGATGTTATGGAAACTCCAATTGAAGAAACTGGTGCAACTGAAAGTGCTAATGAAATTGTAGGTAGTTCTAAACCAGGTCAAGAAGAAGATGAAGTAGAAATATTAGAAGTACATGCTAATATAGATTTACCAGGTTATGAAAATGAAGATGGATTAAAACTTCCATACATTGTTCATATGACAACTGACGAACAAGTTTTATCTATAAGAAGAAACTGGGATGCAGATGATATGTTAATGAAAAAGAAAATGTACTTTACTCATTACACTATGATTCCAGGTTTAGGTTTTTATGGATATGGTTATTTACATTTGATAGGTGGTCTTACAAAGACTGCCACCTCCTCCATGCGTCAGCTTATTGACGCTGGTACCTTTGCAAACTTACCAGGGGGTTTCAAGGCACACGGTCTTCGTGTACTTGCCCCTGATGAGCCTATATCGCCAGGTGAGTGGAGAGAAGTAAATAGTCCTGCGGGTGACTTAGGTAAATCATTACAACCGTTACCATTCAAAGAACCTTCTGGAACTTTATTCCAGTTAATGCAATATGTAACTAATCTTGCAAAAGAGTTTGCCGATGCGACAGATAGTGTAGTAGAACAAGGTTCTAACTATGGTCCTGTCGGCACTACAATGGCTTTGTTAGAGCAATCTTCAAAGCTGTTCAACGCTGTGCACAAACGCTTACACGCTGCTCAATCCAAAGACCTGCGTATTCTCGCTAGATTAGATAGCGAATATCTTCCTGATATGTATCCTTACGAAGTCGCAGGCAGTGCACAGCAAGTTTTTAAAGAAGACTTCAATTTAAAATCAATTGATGTTATTCCAGTATCTGATCCTAACATGCCAACAGAAGCGCATAGGATTGCAAAGATAAATGCTATTATGTCTATAGCTCAACAAAACCCTGCAGCTTATAACATGCAACAAATTAGTATGGAGTTATTTGCGGCTATGGGTGTTGAAGAGCCACAAAGATATTTAGCACAATCACAACAACCTATGTCAGCTAATCCTATAACAGAGAACATGGCTGCTATGAAAGGTACACCACTACAAGCACAGATGGATCAAAACCATGATGCACATATTGTAACTCATGGAACTATACTACGTAATCCTGCGTATAAAGAAAATCCTCAATTACAACAAATACTAATGGCACATATTACAGAACACTTAGCTATGAAGTACCAACAAGAAATGATGATGATGATTGAAGATCCTCAAGCACAACAAGCATTAATGATGGCACAGCAACAAGGTCAACCACTTCCGATGGAAGTACAAAANCAAATTGCATTAATGGCAGCTAACGCTTCTGATAAAGTATTACAATTTGATGAAGAGAAAGCTAAGATCATGGCTGGTGAAGAAGATAAGAATGAACAACTAGAAATACAAAAACAAGATCTAGCATTACGTGCACAAGCTGAAATGAATAAACTTAAGATGCATAATGATAAGATGGATCTTGAAGAAGCTAAGCTTATGACAACTGATGAGAACGAAGATGAAGATCGTGCCCTTAGATTGAAAGAAGCTGAGATGAGATTTGCCAGTGATATGGCAAAAGACGCTGCCAAGACTATGGATGCGGCAGTTAAAATAACGCGACAATAAGGAGGATATTATGCCAAGTAGCGCGATGAAAAGACCTGCCCTTCAAAGAAATAAGTCTAAGGACAAAGGAAGTAAACCAAATCCTTTCTCTGCGGGTGCAAGTACAACTAAAAAACCTAAACCTAAAGCTGGTAGAGCTGCGGCAAGTAAATCTGCAAGCGCAAAACCTAAAGGAAAAAGAGCTAAAAAGCAACAAGGCTANAATGCTAGACTTGATGAATCTTTAGGNATGAGAAGAGGTAAAGCTTCTGGTAAAAAACAAAACTATAAATCTAGAAGAGATGAATCCAAAGGTATGGAAAAAGCAATGGGCAGAAGAGCTTATGCTTCAGTAGGTACTATGGATAAAGGTAAAAAGAAAAGAGGTTAGTATGGCGAAGAAAGCTAAGAAATCTACAAAGAAATCTAAAGCTAACCCGTATACTAAACCAGGTTTACGAGCTAGATTGTTGTCTCAAATAAAGGGGCAAAATACTCATGGTACTGCCGCGGGACAATGGTCCGCTCGTAAAGCCCAACTACTGGCTAAAAAATATAAAGCAGCTGGTGGTGGTTACAAATCATAATGGCGTTAACTAGAGCACAGAAAAGTTTAAAGGATTGGGGTAAACAAAAATGGCGAACGAAATCTGGGAAGAAGTCAAGCGTTACTGGAGAAAGGTACCTTCCGACCAAAGCGATCAAGGCCTTGAGCTCCGCAGAATATGCCGCGACTACGAAAGCAAAAAGAGCGGCAAAGAAAAAAGGGAAGCAATTCTCAAAACAACCGAAGTCAATAGCAAAGAAAACAAAGAGATATAGATGAAACCTGAACACAAGAAAAAAGTAAATAAAGTTATTAAAGGTTTAAAGAAAGCTTCTAAGTCGCATGCGGCTCAAGCTAAAACTTTACAAAAAGTATTTAGAAAAGGAAAAACAAAAAGATGAAAAAGCCTGACCCAAGATTAAAAAGAGCAGGGGTATCTGGTTATAACAAACCTAAACGTTTAAATGATGGCAGTGGTAAATCACATATCGTCGTAGCTAAAGATGGCGACAAGATTAAAACAATTAGGTTTGGTCAATCAGGAGTAAAAACTAATCAAACAGTAGGACAACGTAAAGCTTTTAAATCTAGACATGCAAAGAACATTGCTAAGGGTAAAATGTCTGCAGCATATTGGGCAGACAAAGTAAAGTGGAGTCCTAGTAAAACTAAATCTCCATCTAAGAAATGGAAGAAAGGATCATAATGAAAAAAGAAATTATAGCAATTGGTATTGCAGTAGCTGCACAATTTTTTGCTATTGTATGGTATATTTCTAAATTAGATTCTAAAGTAAATATTCTTTATGATAAATTTGAAAAAGAATCTGATCTAGAAGTAGTAGAGAATCAAGTTAAAATGAAATTAGATCTTGAACATATGATGAAAGAAATGAAACAAATTAAAAAACAATTGAAAGAAGAGAATAATAAAAATAAAGAAATCATGGAGCAACATGAAGACATTTATAAATTATTACAAGACTCTACAAGCAATCCACCAAGTTATAATTATTAATGAGTGAAATGAAAGTATCAGATAACACAAGCGTAAGTATGCCTATGAGAAATCTCATTAGTATACTTGGAGCTACAGCTCTGGGTGTGTGGGCTTACTTCGGCGTAATTGAACGCCTAAATAATATTGAGACTCAAGGTAAGTTAATGCTAGCAGATGTAGATAAAAACACAGAGTTTAGAATTAAATGGCCACGCGGAGAAATGGGCTCGCTCCCGGCAGATAGTCAGCAGGATATGCTCATAGAGTTTATGGCCACACAAATTGAGGCTATGCAACATGAAATGGAGTCAATGATGTCTAATACCGTAAATATAAAGAGGGCACAACAGGATATAGAAAAAATGATTGCTGATATAGAAAAGCTTAAAGACAGAGTTAGAGAAAATGGGAGTAAAGATGGAAGTTATTAGTGTAATACTTATGTTTGTTTTCGGTAATATGAATGACCAAGAAACTCAAATGACACAGTATATTCCTATGGAATCATTATCTAAATGCATGAAAGAAGTTAGGGTAATGAAGAAAAAGAAAACAAAATTTATTAAGGATGCTTTTTGTGGACCAGGCATTGTACACATAGAGGATGGAGAAGTAATAGCTTTATATAACGAAATACCAGATGGCGCTAAATTAGTTAAAAAAGATATAGACGCAGAAGCTTTTAAAAGATGGTCATTACGTGCTAAAGCTAAATGGGATAAATAAACAACATGCGTTGGTTATTTTTTATTTTATTATTTATATTAATCGTAAGCGCATTCAGCGGTTAAGCTATGTCGTTCTTAGTAGCAAACTTACCTCCTACTAAAGTTTATGTTAAGAAACAATATTTATACGATCATCAAAAAGGTCATGGAGAATTTGTAGAAGGTGTTTGGGTTAGTTGCAAATCTATTCAAGGTAGAGCACTTTACTTTGAAACGTATCTTCCTGAGTATGGTGCTTTATACGATAAGCTCCCTATTAGTGCTTTCGTTGATAGTCCTACTGAGTTGGATGTTGAGTTAGAAGAACTTGAATTATGGGATGCATTTAGTTATCACATAACAGTTATAGAGAAAGCTTCTTTATCAGGATGTAAAGCTAAGTATCTTGCTCCATCTAAAAAGTTTTATACAGGAAAATATTTATTTACCATTGACAGTTGTCATGCCGATAAAAATATTTTAAACACTGGTTATTCAGAAGTACCAGAAGAACATAAATCATTTAACATATTACTATTAGACAATGGGCACTTTGCAGCTCAACCAAACAATAGAGTTATATTCTATGATAAATCATTAACACCAGCAAAAACTTTAATGCCAGATTTTAAAGTATCTACTATTGAATACAATGTAGAAACAGAAAGTAAATGGACAGCTGGTGATGACACAAACTATTTCTACGATTTAAAAGAAAATAAGTTGACAACCGAAGAATAATCCTATATACTATAATTGACTGCCGAAAGGAGTCACGATTTAATTTCGCTTAACAAGGAGGTTATATGATTAAATCACTCGTAGATTGGGAACCATACAGACCATTTACCGTTGGGTTTGATTCTTTATGGGATAGACTACAAACGTTAGAATTGGATGTTCCTAATTACCCACCATACAATATTCGTAAGATTGATGATCTAAAGTATTCTATCGATCTAGCATTAGCTGGATTTGGTAAGAAGGACGTATCAATTAATTATGCGGATAATTCATTAACAATTAAATCTAAACCAAATGATAAGAAGGCCGACGATGTCGTACACCGTGGCATATCTCAACGCGCTTTTACGCGCACGTTTGCATTAGCAGATGATGTAGTAGTCAATGACGCTAAATTTGAGAACGGATTATTATCTATTGAATTAGAGAAAATTGTACCTGAGGAGAAAAAGCCAAAGGAAATAAAAATAAAATAACGAGTGGGGCGTAATGCCCCCTCAACTTACAGGAGGTACTATGGCTGAAGCCAAAGATTACAAGGAGAGATTAAGTAAAATTATACAGGAGTCCATCGAAGCTAATCAAGCACAGATATTACAAGGCGCTCCGTCAATGGAAGATTATAAATACATGTTAGGTATACAACATACTCTGACAGATTTACAATCTAGATTACATAGCGAATTAGTTAAATTAGTAAAGGAGACGGACGATGGCTAAAGAATTACCAGTTCCTAGTGGATTTAGAATATTAATTAAAGTTAGAGAAGTATCCAATAAAACCAAAGGGGGCATCATATTAACTGATGAATCTGTAGATGCAGCAAAATTTTCTTGTGTAGTATCTAAAGTTATCAGTATGGGGCCAGATTGTTACCATGACAAAGATACTCAATGGTGTAAAAAAGGTGACTGGGTATTGACAGGAAAGTATGTAGGGCTTAAATTTAAGTATGATGGTGAAGAATACGCCATTATAAATGATGATGAAGTTGTAGGTGTAGTACCAGACCCTACAAAAATTACACATAAATAGTCTTGCATTATCTAAGAAACTAGTGTACAATATACACTAGATAGTGATAAACGCGGTTCACGACCGAGGAGTAAAATATGGTAGAAGACGAAACTAAACAGAGTGAATCTACAGAAGATGATGATATTATAGTAGAGTTACCTGAAGAAGACTTAGATGAAGCAGATACAAAAACTGAAGAATCTACAGAAGAACCTAGTGATACTGAGGTTGCTGAGGAAGAAGACGATGGCGAAGAAGAAACAGAAACAGTCTCGGAAGAGGATGAAGGAAACGAACCAGAAGCTAAAGAAGATCCAAAAGCTGATAAAGTATTCGGCAAGCGTGCTGAAAAACGTATTAAGCGCCTTGTTGCGCAGAAAAAAGAACTTGAAGAAAAACTCAAGAGCTACGAAGAAGAGAAAACTTCGTGGATAAGCGAAAGAGATCAACTTAAAACTAAACAAGCTGACTCTGAACTTGACGCAATCAACCAGTATATGGATAGATTGGAAGCTCAAGAGAAACAAGCTTTAAGTGTTCTTAAGACTGCAAAAGAAGCCAGTGACGTTGACGCTGAGATAAAAGCAACTGATGTCTTAGCATCTGTGAAAGCAGAAAGACTGGTGGCCAAACAATATAAGGCTAGAGCTGAAAAAGGTTTAGAATCTAAACCTAAGAGTTCGGAGAAGAAGGAAACTAAAACTCCAGCACCTCGTAAATCAGAGCAACCTTTACCTGACAGAAAAGCATTAGCTTGGCAGAAAAGGAATAGTTGGTTTGGAGGAAATAACACTGGAGACAGAATTAAAACGCAAGCTGCTTTAGTTATCCATAAAGAACTTCTTGATGAAGGTATTGCACCTCAAGATGGTTCAGATGAATACTATAGTGAGTTAGACGCTAGATTAGTTCAAGAGTTTCCAGACTTGAGAAAAAGAACTGTTAGGAAGGTTCCTACAGTTGTCGGTGGAACGCGCGCCACCCCGGGAAAAAAGAAAGTGCGATTAACCAGATCTGAAATAGAAATGGCTGATCGTCTCAACGTTTCCTATGATGAATATGCGCGACAAAAATTGCGCCAAACAGAGGCGGGGAGCTAATATGACACAAGCAACTAAAACTAGCCGTACTACTCGGGCTTCGGCAACTCGAAAAAGAACATTTGAGGCACCATCAAAATTGAAGGCACCTCCTGCACCTGAAGGTCAAGAGTACATTTGGGTAAGACATGAGTTGTTAAATCAACCAGATGATGCAAATGTTCATGAAAGACTACGCGAAGGTTATGAAATAGTCAAACCTGAGGAATTAGGAAAAGACTACATAGCTGACGTTATGTCTGCTGGCAAACACGCAGGTGCTGTCCGATCAGGCGATTTAATTCTGATGAAAACTGATTCAGAATATATGGCTGAGAAGAGAGAATACTACGAAGATCAAACGAAGAAAGCGGCTCGAGCATACGGGCAAGATTTAAAAAGCGCTTCTCATTCAAGCATGCCAGTGGTAGATGAATCTACAACCTCGGTAACAAGAGGTGGAGCGGGTAAAACTGCTAAGTTTGAAGATTAACACCGCGTTAGTCATTTAATCNAACTTAGTACATAAGTAATAGGAGATTATTATGGCTTATGGTTTATCACCTGTACGTCANGCTAATGGTGGGACAATTCGTCTCAACAATTGGGTTGATGGTAACGGGTACCGCATCGCTGCAACTGCACCTACAGCATATTTTGAAGGTGACACGTGTTCGTTATCTAGTGGCTTATTAGTAACTGACATTGGCAATGGAGACTTAGGTGCTCTTGTCGGTGTTTTCTGGGGCGCTGAATATCAGGACAACAATTCAGGCGATGTAAAATTCGTAAGATCAATTCCTAATGGTACTGTTGCAAAAGCACAATACAAAGCATATGTTTATGACGATCCTTCAACGATCTTCAAAATGCAAGCAGATCAAGCTGCTAACGCATTAACATCTGCTGATGTGGGTGCTGTAGCACAGAACGTAACAGGAGCTGGTTCGGCAGTGACACACAAGGGCGGAAGCGCATTGGACTCTTCAACTGCAAGTAATACTCAAAACGCTACACAACAAGCGTATCCTTTCCAGATTTTAGGATCTGCACAGGATGATTTGGGTTATACTTCAGCTGGAACTACAATGGACGTTCTTGTAAAAATTAACACGCATTCATGGGGTCGTTACGACGGCAACTTCCCGACTGCATAATAATAGGAGTAAAATACTATGGCTATAACTAGAGGTCAGTTACTCAAGGAATTAGTACCGGGATTACACGCCATCTTTGGAACGGAATATAAACGTTACGAAGACGAGGCAGCCGTACTCTTTGAGAGCGAAAAATCAAACAGAGCCTTTGAAGAAGAAGTTCTTTTCCCAGGCTTTGGAGAAGCTTCAGTAAAATTTGAAGGTCAAGGCGTAGACTACGCTAATACAGGTGAAGGTTGGGTAGCAAGATACACAAACGAAACTGTAGCAATGGCTTTCTCAATTACAGAAGAAGCTATGGAAGATAACTTATACGACAAGTTATCAACTAGACTAACAAAAGCATTAGCTAGATCAATGGCTGCTGCTAAACAAACAAAAGGTGCTGCGGTATATAACAACTCCTTCACAGGTGGTGTATATGCTGGTGGTGACGGTGTTTCACTAATTAATAGTTCACACCCACTACAAGACGGATCAACTGCATCAAACACTCCATCAGTTCAAGCAGAGCTTTCAGAGACTTCTCTGGAACAAGCTTTAATTGACATTGCTGGATTCACTGATGACAAATCAATTCCGATCGCTGCACAAGCTAGAACTCTACACATTCCAAGACAATTGGTATTCGTGGCTGAGAGACTAATGGCGTCTCCATACAGAGTTGGAACTGCGGACAATGATGTCAACGCAATCGTATCTAAAGGTATGGTTCCGGGTGGATATCATGTTAACCACAGATTTACTAACAGTAAATATTGGTGGTTAAGAACTGACGTTCCTAACGGTATGAAGCACTTCACTAGAACTCCAATCGAGACTAAGATGGAAGGTGACTTCGAGACTGGCAACGTTAGATACAAATCTCGTGAGAGATACGTATTTGGTTTCTCTGACTGGAGAGGCTTGTACGGTTCTAACCCAGCGTAAAGCTTTAGTGAGGGGGCTTAAATGTGCCCCCTTGCACAAACAATAAACCTATAGACTGCGCAAGCAGACAGAAACAACACAAGGAGTAAGACTATGGGATCAACTACTTTTTCGGGACCTATTAAAGCGGGAACGATATCACAAACTACAGGTACCACAGTTGGTACTGACATTAAAAACGTAGGACAAGTTTTAATGGCGCAAACAGCAGCCGTTGATTTGTCTAGTGGTGCTATTGCAGCATCGGCTCTTGACATTGTCATTCCAGCAAATTCACAATTAGTGGATATTGTTTTTGATAGTATTACAGCAGCATCTGGCGCTACTAACATTAGCATTGGTAAAGTTGGCGGAGCAGCTACAGCATACGTTAATACTTTTGCTATTGGAACAACTGTCGGACTTAAACGTCCAACTACTGAAGCTGGTGGAGCACTAGCATGGGAAGATGTTGGGTCAACTGATGTAAGATTTAACGTAACTAACTCAGCAGCTACAAGTGCTGGTGAACTTAGAGTTACAGTTATGTATTTACAAAACAATAACTTAGGTTAAGTAACATAGGGGAGGCTTAGGTCTCCCCATTTTATAGGACTAAATATGACATTTCAAACAGACTCACAAGTAACGCAAATAGCAACAGGAGCTACAGGTACTTCAGCAACTGCTGACGGACAGAATACTGCGGCAACTAGAAAAAGAGCATTAGGTGTAGTATTAATGGGTGGCTCAGATGCATCAGCAGTTTATGTACACGATGATAATGCAGCATTTACAGCAGGCACTAGAATAGTTTCTTTAAAATGCGCGGCAGGTGAAAGTACTTCATATAATTTTCCAGATAATGGAGTTTTATGCACTACTAATATTTCTGCTAACGTATCTGGCACAGCTGCTATAGCATACTTATACTGGAATTAATATGCCAGAAATATCCAAATATGATTTGGAGATACAAGAACTTAAAGGTGAAATAAAACTTTTAAGTGAACGCGTATCTACTATTAAAGATAATCATTTAAAACATATAGAAGATAAAATTAACGCCATTACCAAAGTCATGTATACCATTGGCTTTATGGTATTAGGGCAGCTCTTGTGGGTTATAACTAGAGCATTAATGTAAGGGGGCAACGTGGCTAGTTCAGGTACACGTACATTTAATCTGCAGATTGCAGATGTAATTCAAGAAGCTTATGAACGATTGGGAGTAAGCTCTAAGGGTGGTTACGATCTAATCACAGCCAGACGTTCTCTTAATTTATTAATGATTAAATGGATTAACCAAGGGGTTAATCTGTTCACATTACATCTACATGAAGTAGCAGTAAATTCATTTAACAATACAACTTATCCTACATTTGATTTAGCGGCTAATGGATATTCAGATATCCTAACAGCAGCTTGCAGAGATACTAACGCAACTCCTGATCAAGATATTGAGATGGAAAGAATTAGTTATGCTGATTACTTATCTTATCCAAATAAATACGCAACAGGCACTCCACTTAAATACGCAGTAGATAGAAATGCGGAATTTGATTCTAGCGGAACAGCTAATCACACAGTTTATTTATGGCCTGGACCAAGTGAAGATAGTAGATTTAAAATAGTTATGTGGGCTATTAAATATGGAGAAGATATAACTGATAATTATCAACAAAATGCAGCAGTACCTAAAAGAATGTTACCAGCTTTAATAAGTGGGTTAACAGTAGAACTGGCAAATAAACATCCTAAACTTGTACCTATAGATAGAAGACAAGAACTTATACAGATGTATGAAAAAGAATGGGAGTTAGCTAGAGAAGAAGATAGAGAAAGAGCAAGTTTCTATGTACAGCCTAAGGTTCGTGGGTATGCATAATGGGGAAATACGCGAGGGGTAAACACGCGGTACTAATCGATGACCGATCAGGTTTTAAGATTAAGTACAAAGACGCTCGAACAGAGTGGAATGGATTTAGAGTTTACAAAGGTGACTGGGAACCTAAACAGCCTCAGTTAGATCCAGGTAAATATATCGAAGGATCTGGTCCAACGGTTTTATATAAACCAAGACCACCACAAAATACATCAGCGACCATAGTACAACTTGGTCCGTTGCATGGAAAGTATTCTGCACAATGTGCAGCTAATTTAGGACGCGTTGCGATTGGCAAAGGCGAAGATGCTCAAGGCTTCCAAGCAATTGGTGTTCTAAATGCAAGTGGTATAGCGATTGCTATTGTCATACAAATTGACAATACAATGGCACCACCAACAGCTACAAGTGCACTTGGTAGTGTAACTATAGCAGCATCGGAATCTGCAGAAGGATTCCAAGCGACATCTACCTTAGGTGATGTCACTGAAGCTTTGATACAACCTGTATCATTATCTGCTTCAACAGCAACTCTTGGTTCAGTAGTAGTTGCTACGGTTGAAGACGCAGAAGGATTTGCAGGAACGAGCACACTAGGAAGTGTAACTCTTAACGTATCAGATACAGTTTCTGGATTAGAACTAGGAGTTATGACTGCTAGTTTAGGTAACACTGGATTGTTCTTTAACACTACAGAGATACCTCCAGGACTAGCAGGTACAGGTGGATTAGGTTCATTAATATTTAATGCTGTCCATCCAGTAACATTATCAGGTAGCACAGCTACATTAGGTACAGTTACACCTGCGGTAATAACTGCAGTACCAGTGACTATGTCAGGAATGACAGCAACACTAGGAACTGTAGCAGCAGTAACTCCAGGATATGGTACATATCTGTGGGGTACAGATGAATGGGGTAAATAATGGGATTAACATACGTACAACTTAAACAAGCTATACAGGACTGGACTGAGAATGACAGTACAGAATTTACTGCAGCTACAGGATCAGGCATTGCTCCTATAGACGTATGCATTGCTAATGCTGAACTTCGTATTATGAAGGAAGTAGACCTTACTGCATTCAGAAAAACAACCACAATTAATTTATCGGCAAACACTGCAACAGTGGCTATGCCAGAAGATTTAGTTGTATTGCGATTTTTAAGAATACAAAATGGCGATATGCTTTATCTAAAAGACGAAACATTTATTAGAGAATTTACTAAAGATCCAGGGGCAACAGCAGGCAAAGGAACCGTACAATATTATTCATATCAGCGTCCGGGTACTGCATATACCTCTAGTAATAGGAATACAAATATTCTATTTGCACCCACGCCAAGTCTTGACACTACGTGCGAAATAGGGTATACTTATAGGGTACCAGGTTTATCAGCAAGTAACGCAAACACGTATCTTGGTGATAATTGTCAGGACACTTTGTTATATGCCTGCCTCATTGAAGCAGCTACATTTATGAAGGATCCACAACAACTAACCAACTACCAACAATTGTACGAACGTGCAGTTCAAACTCTTGGGGTAGAAGAACAAGTAAGAATGAGAAACACAGAACTATACAAAGGTGAACTCAGAACACTAGGCAAACTAGAAGGAGATAGATAATGGCAGGAATAACTTCAGCATTATGCACAAGCTTCAAAGTCGAACTTCTTGAAGGCGATCATGATTTCAATAACGGAGCAGATGCCTTTAAAGTCGCTCTTCTAAAAGCTAACGCAAGTATCACAGGTACTTATGATGCAGGAACAACTAACTATTCAGATGTAACAGGTAACTCCGATGAATTACCTAACGGTAGTGGTTACACAACTGGCGGATATGCATTAACAAATGTTAATCCAACTTCAAGTGGAACAACTGCATTTACGGATTTCAGTGCTAACGCACAATGGACTTCAGCAACATTTACTACACGTGGTTGTATAATTTACAATACAAGTGATGGTAACTCTGCTGTAGCTGTTATAAATTTTGGAGCAGATTATTCAGTTTCTGGAGGTACATTTGAAATACAATGGCCGACAGCAGATTCAAGCAACGCTATAATAAGAATAGCATAAAGGAGTAATACATGGCATCAACATGGTCTAACGCCGAGTTGAGGTTGATGGCTACAGGTGAAAACGATAACACCTGGGGGGATCAAACTAACTACAACTTACAACGTATCGATGATATGGTCAATCAAGTTGTGGGTGTTACTTTATCTGGAACTTCACTTTCATTAACTTTTACAAATGACCCAACTACTTATACACAAGAGAATGGTCGTTGTAAGATATTAGATTTTACAGGAAGTCCAGGGGGCACAGCAACAGTTACATTCCCAAATAAAAAAATGTGGTATTATGTTTTAAATAATACTGGAGATAGTAATGATATAATTTGTACCACAGGTTCAGGTACAACTTATACAGTAAATGCAGGCCAAGATGCGATCATATATGTGAATGGTTCTAATGCTATTTACAATGCAATTAATGACTTGCAAGTAAACACAATTAACGGTCAGTCTCCTGTTGGCGCAGGATTCGTAATCGCAATGTCCGTTGCTTTATAGGAGGATATAGATTATGGCACAAGATTTTGAAAGAGCTGTCGCAGCAGATGGTTCAGGTGATGTAGCTATTGGTACAACTGCACGTACTATAATAACTGCAAACTCAGATGACGCTGTAATAGGTATACGCTTAGCAAACATAGTAACACAAACAATTCAAGCAGATGTCTATATTACTAGCTCAGCTAGTGGTGGATCGGCAGATTCTTACATTGTAAAAAATGTAAGCATTCCTCAAGGTTCTAGTATTGAATTGATTGATGGCGGTGCAAAAGTTGTACTTCAAAGTGGTGACGTTTTGAAGGCAAAGTCTGACACAGCAAATAGTTTAAATGTTTGGGTATCGTATATCGATAGCATAAGCACATAAGGAGAATAAATTGGGATATTTAGGACCAAGTAGTTCAAGTGAATTTAAATCAATGGCAACTCAGACCATCACTGGTGATGGTTCTGCAACTAGCTTTTCTTTAAACCAAGCAGTTTCTGATTCATCTTCGGTAAGATTTGTAGTTAATAACGTTGTACAAAAACCAGATGTAGATTACACTGCAAGTGGTACAACTTTAGGAACTGGTTCAAATACATTATCTGGAACAGATGCAGCTTACGTTGTATTCATTGGAGCAGCTGTAGGTTATCAAACACCTGCTACAGGTAGTGTAGACCACACAGCAATCAATCCTAGTTTTAATGGCATGTATTTAAACTTAGCAACGATTACATCTGACGTAACAATTACAGCAACACAAAATGCTTTTGTTGCAGGCCCTGTTAACTATACAGGAACTGTGACAGTAGCAGGAACATTAACGGTAATATAATGGGAACTTTATTCGTAGACAAATTAGATCCGCAATCAGGAACATCATTAGAGATTGGTAGTTCAGGGGACACCATAACAATTCCGTCAGGGGCAACCATCACAAATAGTGGGACTGCAACTGGATTTGGAGAAAGTAATACTCCAAGTTTTTATGCTTACAGTAGTTCATCACAAGTTATAAATAGTGATTCTTATACTTTAGCTTCTTGTGAAACTGAATTATGGGATACAGATAGTGCTTATGATACAAGTACTTACACCTTTACAGTTCCTTCAGGAAAAGGAGGAAAGTATCATTTTTATTTTGGTGGAGAAATGGAGGCACTTTCTAGTAGCGGAAAATATTATAGAGCATTATTGTATAAAAATGGTGCAGCTATGACTAGCCCAGATATTGCAAATGTTATTCATTTTGATGGGGGTAGTGGTAGTGTAGACGCACAAAATGCTTCTATTGCTCTTTTGTTATCAGCAAGTGATACAGTACAATTTAGAGTTTATCACAATAGAGGTCAAAACAAAAACTTAAATGCAGGTTTTTATTTTGCAGGATTTAGGATTTCATCATGAACACATTAACAACAATTTTAAAAGGAGGTCTATATGGCAAGTCTATCAACTAAAGTTAAGCTTTACTGCGAAGCGAACAGCAAAACTGCTGATTTCGGTCCAGCAGGTAATGTGATTTTACAGGATGACTCTGACGGTAAAGGCCCGTATATAGCAAGCTGGAGCGTAGAAGGATTGGCACAGCCATCTGACTCCGACTTAGCGGCACATGATACGGCTGGCGATACTGAAGAGTCAAACAATCTTGTAAGAGCTACAAGAAAAGCGGCTTATGGTGATATCGGCGATCAGCTTGATGAGATATTTAAAGATATCGACGCGTGGAAAGCACGTATTCAAGGGATCAAAGATGCTAACCCTAAGTCTTAAAGGAGTAATATAAATTGAGTAAGATACAAGTAGATACTATAGATACTAGATCTGGGACAGCTACCATGACTATTGGTAGCTCGAACACGTCGACTATTGCCCTGAAGTCAGGAGCTACGCTTACCAATTTTCCTGCAAACACACCAGCTTTTGATGCTAGAGCATCAGCAAACCAAACTGGTTTAACAAGTGGTGGTTGGACAAAAGTACAATTCGATACAGAACTATTTGATACAGATAGTGCTTACGATAATGTAAATGATAAATTTACTGTTCCTGCAGGAAAAGCAGGAAAATATTTCTTTACTACTTTTGCTAAAATAAATTCTAATGGCGGAGGTGCTACACTTTTAGGAACTGGAATGAGATTTACTAAAAATGGAAGTAATGTAAAAGAGTCTATTCACTTTATAGCAAACGGTGCTAATAGTTCAGAAGGTAAAGGTGTTAATTGTGTTTTAGATTTAGCAGCTTCAGATTACATAGAAGTTTATGCTTACTATCAAGATAATGGTGGTGGAACAGGGTCAATAACTGGTGGCTCTGATTTTGACACATTTTTTACAGGATTTAAATTAGCATGAGCACACTAAAAGTAGATACAATACTCAAGCGTTCAGGATCTTCCATATCTATTGGTGAAACTGGTGATACTATAAATTTAGCAGGGGCATCATATGCAGCAGGGGATAACACTCCTTCGTTTGGAGCTACAGCTAGTAGCACACAAAGTATAAGCAATGGTGGATTTGTAAAAGTTACCTTAGATACTGAAGATTGGGATACAGACTCTGCATTTGATAGTTCTACAAATTATAGATTTACTGTACCAACTGGTGAAGGTGGGAAGTATGTATTTAATTATGGAGCTTATTTAGTATCTATGACAACGAATGGGTATTTTCAATTACAGTTATATAAAAATGGGGCAGAGTTAAGAGAGTCTGCTTTTAGAGCTTATATGTCGGCTACTGCAACCTCTTCAATGAACATAACTTCTAGTATTTGTGTAGATTTATCTGCAGCAGATTACATAGAATTTTATGTTATACAAGATAATTCAGATGGTGGTGGAGGGTCTCGTACTTTAAGTGATTCTAACTACAAACCATTTTTGACAGGTTTTAAATTAAACGGAGTATAACATGGCATTTGCAACGATAGACGTAACAAAAGGAATAACAGGGACACTGCCTATAGCTAATGGCGGCACTGGTGCTACAAGCTTTTCCCCTGGTAAAATTGGTCAAGTAGTTCAAGCTACATCAACTACTCAAACATATATTGCTTCAACAACTTTAACTGATACTACCCTAACGGCTTCTATAACCCCAACTGCAACAAATAGTAAAGTTTTAGTTATGATTTCACAAATATCTGCAACTGATAGAGATAGTTCAACTGCTTGGATAAAATATAAATTAGTAAGAGATTCAACTGATATTCACGAGTGGTCTAAGATATGGTGGATTGAAGCTGGAAGTGTTGGTGCTGTAAAAAATGGAGGTCTTACTTCTTTAGCTTATCTGGACTCTCCTTCAACTACAAGTAGTGTGACATATAAAACACAAGGTGCAATTAGCAGTACATCTGACAATGGTACAGCAAGATTTCAACAAGATAGTAAAGAGTCTTATATTCAATTATTAGAGGTGCTCGCATAATGGATAATATAAAAAAATTTGTAACAGCAGTTCGCAAGTTAAAAGCAGATACAGAAATGGCTTTTCATGGAGAAATTACAAATGAATCTGAATTTAATCAAGTACGATGGAAAACAGGTGAAGATTCTAATGGTAGTATGATTTCAACAACTACTTGCCCACATTCAGAAATTACATGGACAAAAGTAAAAGAAGAAATGGATAAATTATAATGGGATATATAGGACCAGGATTAGCATTTGGAGCGTTCGAGAAGCTCGATGATATTAGCTCAGGATTTAATGGATCCAATACAGATTTCAGCCTTCAGGTAGGGGGCAGTTCAGTGGAGATGGCTTCATTGAATCAATGCATTATTTCTATATCAGGAGTAATTCAGGAACCAAACAGTGCATTTACTTTTGGATCAACTAGATCAAGTATTGCTTTTACAGCACCACCTGCAGCTAGTGATACATTCTTTGGTATTTTACTTGGGAACTCTTTTGATGCTGGTACTCCAGCTGACGCGAGTATCTCGTATGATAAGTTAACTACAATCAATGGTGTGTATAGAAACGTACAGACTTTGACACAAAACTTAACTTTAGCTGCAAGTGATAATGCACTTGTTGCTGGGCCTTATACGGTACAGTCTGGCAAAACTTTAACCGTACCGTCAGGAGCAACGTTTGTAATCGTATGAGTAAAGTAGAAACAAATACAATAGATACTGTATCAGGATCTAATACTATGCAGATTGGTAGCACAAATACTGCTACGATAAATCTTGGTGTATCAGGAGATACAGTCAACATACCATCGGGTGTAACTATTGCTAATGCCGGGACTGCTACAGGATTTGGTGGAGATAATTCTCCTGCGTTTCAAGCGTGGTTAAGTAGCACACAAACAGTATCAAATAATACTTCAACTAAAGTAATTTTTAATTCTGAAGTATATGACTCAGATAGTGCTTACGATACTAGCACTGGCAGATTTACTGTTCCTTCTGGAGAGGGAGGTAAATATCTTTTTTATATAAGAGTATCTTTTGATTCAGAATCAGCGGGTGCCTTAGATAAATGTAATATAAATTTTAAAAAGAATGGATCAGGATTTGTAGAACAAGAAACTAATTTTACTAACAACCCAGTTAGAAAAGCACAAGTAGTGTGCCCGATAGTACTAGATTTAGCAGCGGCAGATTATGTAGAAGTTTTTGCTTTAATAGATTCTAGTAATTCATTAAAGTTTGAGGGTGGTTCATACAAAACTTCTTTTGGTGGACATAAGTTAATAGGGGTATAAATGGTATCACAACTTAAAGTAAACGAAATTATAAAACAATCTGGATCGTCAATATCTATTGGTGAGTCAGGAGATACAATTAATATTGGAACAACAGGGGATACAGTTAATCTTGCAGGGTCTGCGTATGCTGCGCCAGAAACTAATACTCCCGCTTTTTCAGCATATAGAGGAAGTAGTCAAAGTATTAGTAATGAAACTTATACTAGAGTTTCTTTCAACTATGAATTTTATGATACAGATAATGCTTTTGACCCAAATACAACACAAAGATTTACAGTTCCCAGTGGAAAAGCAGGAAAATATCATTTTGACACTATGGTAAGATTTTCACCATTTACAGGAGAAGTAAGAGTAGTACCTTATAAAAATGGTGGAGATTATGGTTTTCAATCAACTTACATAGGAAACAAACACACAACTGTTACATCTTCTTTTGATTTAGATTTAGTTGCAGGAGATTATATAGAACTACATGGTTATCAAGTAAGTGGTGGAGCAATTAGTGCTGATGGGGGAGAGGCATACACAAATTTAAAAGGATATAAATTAGGAATATAATATGAGTAGTATTTTAAAAGTTAATACATTACAAGACGGTGGTGGAAATGCTATAATTACATCTGATGGTTCAGGAAATTTAACTACACAGAAGATAAATCATCCAGCATTTAGAGCAAGAAAAACAACT
>FUFK010040855.1_pt1 | contig 42780 bp, 38 predicted proteins | sample 1021851 | NCBI WGS metagenome assembly FUFK01 (sample SAMEA51879418, study PRJEB19060) | metagenome
TAATATCTTATAAAACTAAATAAACAACACGCCGCATAGACCAACCACCGCCAGTACACGCTGGATCATCAGGCTGTCTTGCAAGTGAGTATTTAGGTAAGTGGCAACGCCTCTACCCACAGTATACAGACCAAGCATGGCAATAATCATACCGATGAAAAAGCCTGTTGTGCTACTGTTAGCGGGCACTTCGATAGCGTGCGCTGCCCCATGGAGCATAGCGAGTGCAGCAAAGCCTGCGATGGCTAAGTTATGCCACGTTTTTACCGACGCTTCATTGCTTTGATTAATGCCGTTATTATTAAGCCTGATATTAAAGTAGCGGCTCATCAGTGCCATGGTGAGTAAGACGATAGACAGTACAATGCCGGACTCAATAAACGTACTGTTCAAGCTCATATTTAAGCTTAGGGCAAAACCTGCCACTAAACCTAAGCTCAACGACACAAAGCCTTTTTTAAAGCTGTGCATTTGCGTCAAGAGCATGCCCATACCGAGCGCTAGTACAAGATGATCCAGCCCCGTCAAAGGGTGCATGATACCTGACAGTACTGAGTTGCCAAAGGCTCCATCAGCTGTCATCACCCCATGCCCAGGGTGAGCAAATACTAGTGTTGGCAGTCCCGTTAACAAAGATGACAGTGCTAGAGTGCGAGTCATTGCCGCCTTATCGATTAGATTTTTAGCTGTCTTATTTTTAGTCATGGTTTTTGAAGCTTGTGTGCTCATGATGTGTCCTTAATGGTTTAATAAGTCGATATATAGTCGAACCACTATTAAAGTGTTACAGCGTTAGACTCGTTTAGCCTACTACTGTAGTACTTGCACTCGTCTGCCTTGTACCACTTTTAATATTGATTGACTATAGTCAGGGGNTTGTAGAACATCTATTTATACGCAGCACCTTATGCCGCGCTAATCATGCCTTTATCTAGGATAAAGGTAACGATATCATCGAGACCTTCGCCGGTTTTCATGTTACTAAAGACCACGGGCTTATCGCCGCGCATCTTTTTGGCATCGCGCGCCATCACCTCAAGTGAGGCGCCTACTAAGGGGGCAAGGTCGGTTTTATTGATAATAAGTAAGTCAGATTTCATAATGCCAGGTCCGCCTTTACGAGGGATTTTATCGCCTGCTGAGACGTCGATGACATATAGGGTTAAATCAGATAATTCAGGGCTAAAGGTCGCCGCCAAATTATCGCCGCCAGATTCGATAATAATAAGCTCAAGCCCTGCAAATTGGTGTTGTAGTTCAGCGATGGCAGATAAATTGATGGAGGCATCCTCACGGATAGCAGTATGCGGACAGCCGCCCGTTTCGACACCGCGAATACGCTCGGCTGGCATGGCCTCGTGACGCGTTAAGAATTCAGAGTCTTCTTTGGTATAAATGTCGTTGGTCACCACTGCCATATTGACGTCATCACGCAAGCGTTGACACAATCTTAGCGTGAGTGCGGTTTTTCCTGAGCCAACGGGACCGCCAATACCTAAACGTAGAGGAGATAAGCTAGTCTCTGAATGGGTATGGTCGGCTTTAGGTGTAAGTGCCATAAATAAATATCCTCAATAAAGTCGTGAGTAATTAAAAGTTTGGTACAAATAAATAGTGTTTAAGTAAAATAGTGTGGGTTAGCACTCAAGAGCGAAACAAACGGCTATATTGTCTTTCATGCTGACATGACAGTATCGCTAAATTCGGCAAGTTAGCTGACATATGCAGCTCTTGATAAAGCAGGTTTAGCTTTAAGATGCTAGTCTCCTCTAGGCTGTTAGCCGCTAACGATAGTTTTTGTACCTGCAAAAAGCTTTGCTGAACGCTAGCCGCTAAGGGCGGTATGCGCTCACTTAATAACTGCTGCAACTGCCAGATGATACGCTGGCCTGCCATTTGTCCAAGTGGTACAGTCTTGACCGCCGCCAGCACCATGTTCTCAATTTGCCCAAAAGCATAGGTAGTCATAGCTTGCGCAGGCTCAAGTTGCCAATACGAGCTGATATGCGCAAATAAGGGTAAAAACCCATGAGCAAGCAGACGATCAGGCACGTCAAGCTCAAGCACATCACCAAGCCAAGCCGATAAAGACAGTGCCAGTTGGCTCGACTCATAGACAAACTCTTTGCTTTCGCGGCTGGCGTGGTAATCGGCACCTAAAGCATCAGCAAGGGCGTTATCATCACTCATAAGCGCTGCCATCATAAGCGCCAATAGCGGTAGCTCGTAACGACATAATGCCAGTGCTAGATAGTCGCTCATAAACTCCAAGCTACTGGCCTCGTCACAAATAAGCCCGGACTCAATAGCCGGTTCTATACCTTGTGAATAGGTGTAACTACCGATCGGTAGGTTACTTGACGCCAGCATAAGCAAACGTCCGGTCACGTCTATATCTATAGAGTTTAGCGCAGTTATCGCGTCTATTGCGTCTACCGCGTTTGCGCTCGATTGCGCTAAGGGCGTAGCACGATTAGTCATAAGCGTTGCCATCGCTATGCGAATGTCCGTTATCGCTTTGAGCGCTTTGAGCGCTGTGAGTATGAGCATATGCATAAGCATGGCTGTGATGAGCGTGACTGTGTCCATGGCTATAAGTATGGCTATGCGCATGACCGTGAGCGTGTCCCCCGTGCTCACCTTTATAGGCTCCCGTTTCTGGTTCAAACGCTGCTTGTACCGCTTGAGTATGTAGGCCAAGCTGACCCAGCATCGCCTCTAACACGTGGTCAGGCTCAAAGTACAGGGCGTCAGGGGTAATCATTAAAGGCACGTGACGGTTACCTAGATGATAAGCGCCCCTCATAAGATCGAAGCTATTATCAGCGGTGACTTTGATTAACGCTTGCTTAGCGGCCATCACCTGTATCAATTCACCTTGATTATTAGCCAGCACACTGCCATTTTTGATGGTTTCTGTGCGCGGTAGGTCAATACCGACGTCTTGTTGCTGCTGCGTTTGCGCTTTAAAGCGGCTACGCTGACGGGTATCGAAATCGAGATATAAAAAGTGTTGTGCCTGTTTTTGATCATCAATAACGGCTTGCTGTTTGGCGCTAAGCGCTGCTGGGTCGAGACGCTGTGTATAAATTTTCATAATCTGCTTTATCGTCCGTTCAAATAGGGGGATAGGGGGTTGATGTCTAATGAGCTGAGTTAGCATTACTATAAAAGCCCTTTAGAATAAAAAGTAACGCTGAGCCATTGGTAAATAGTCAGCAGGCTCACAGGTCAACAGCTCCCCATCAGCATGCACCTCATAAGTCTCTGGATTGACTTCCATAATCGGGCAGTAGCTGTTAAATTTCATATCTTGTTTTCGCATTTGACGAATGTTGTGTACTGCTTTAATGACTTTATTTAGTCCCAACTGCTTATCAACACCTTTCTCTAAGGCAGTACGCGACATAAAGGTGATACAAGTTTGCGCTACTGTTTTGGAGAAGCTGCCAAACATAGGGCGATAGTGGACAGGCTGCGGGGTAGCAATGGAGGCGTTAGGGTCGCCCATAGGCGCGGCAGCTATCAACCCGCCTTTGATAATGTTGTCCGGTTTTACCCCAAAAAACGCTGGTGACCATAAAATCAGATCCGCCCATTTGCCAACTTCAATAGAGCCCACTTCATCGCTAATGCCATGGGTGATAGCAGGGTTGATGGTATATTTAGAGAGGTAGCGTTTGATACGAAAGTTATCATTACCGCTATCAAAGTCGGTATGACTTAAGGTGATATGTTCTGAGGACTGCTCCGTTTTGGCCGTTTGGTCAGGTGCTAAGTGACCACGCTGCGTTTTCATTTTATCAGCGGTCTGCCACGTGCGAATAATGACCTCTCCTACGCGCCCCATCGCTTGCGAGTCGCTGCTCATCATAGAGATGGCGCCTATGTCGTGTAAAATATCCTCAGCAGCAATAGTCTCGCGGCGGATACGACTCTCAGCAAAAGCCACATCCTCGGCGATGGCTGGGCTTAAGTGGTGACAGACCATGAGCATGTCGAGGTGTTCATCGATGGTATTGACCGTAAAGGGACGCGTCGGATTGGTTGATGACGGCAAGACATTAGGCTCACCAATGGCCTTTAGGATATCTGGCGCATGACCACCGCCTGCGCCTTCGGTGTGAAAGGTATGGATGCAGCGCTCTTTAAAGGCAGCTAACGTGCTATGCAAATAGCCACTTTCATTTAACGTATCGGTATGGATAGCGACTTGCACATCGTACTCATCAGCCACACTCAAGCANTTATCAATAGCCTGCGGTGTTGAGCCCCAGTCTTCATGCAGTTTTAGACCGATAGCNCCCGCTGCAACTTGTTCGATAATAGGCTCAGGTAAGCTAACGTTACCTTTACCAAGCAGCCCGATATTCATAGGAATAGCATCGCTGGCTTTTAGCATACTTTGAATATGATAAGCGCCTGGCGTACAAGTAGTGGCTAGAGTGCCCTCGGCAGGCCCAGTACCGCCGCCAAGCATGGTGGTGACTCCAGACATCAAGGCTGTTTCGCATTGCTGNGGAGCAATAAAGTGAATGTGGCTGTCAACACCACCAGCAGTTAGGATTTTGCCTTCTCCAGCGATAATCTCAGTCGCTGCGCCAATCGGCAGAGTCACATTGGGCTGAATATCAGGGTTGCCGGCTTTGCCAATACCGCTAATGCGACCCTCTTTGATAGCCACGTCGGCCTTATAAATACCGGTATAGTCAACAATCAAAGCATTGGTGATAATGGTGTCGGCTACTTGACTACCAAGCAGCTGTGATTGGCCCATGCCATCACGGATGACCTTGCCGCCGCCAAACTTCACCTCCTCACCGATACTGACGCTACACGTATTAGGACGCTGGTCGATGTGGCTGGTCAAATCATACTCCACTTCAAGCCATAAGTCGGTATCGGCCAAGCGCACTTTGTCGCCTGTGGTCGGGCCAAAGTGCTCGGCATGGATGCGTCTATCCACGCGTTTTTGCGAGGTGTGTGGCGTACGCTTGATATCGGCCGCTCCCATCACTTTACCTGCAAAACCATAGATGTGCTGACGACCTGCGATGGCAACCAGCTCTACTTCGCGCGCTTGCCCCGGCTCAAAGCGTACCGCAGTCCCGGGTACGATGTTGAGNCGGTAGCCAAGCGTGGGTTCTCGATCAAAGCTTAATGCCTCGTTGACCTCAAAGAAGTGATAATGCGAGCCGATCTGAATGGGACGGTCACCTGTATTGACGACCTCTACGCTTTGCACGCAGCGACCCGCATTTAGGGCCATATCACCTGCTTTGATTCTATATTCGCCTNCTTTNATCTTTTTATTTTTGCTCATTTTGTCATCCTTCATGGCTCTATAGGTCTTACTAGACAATAGGGTTGTGTACGGTCACAAGTTTGGTGCCATCAGGGAAGGTGGCTTCGACTTGTACATCGTGAATCATCTCAGCAATACCGTCCATGACATCATCAGTTGAGAGATAAGTCGCGCCTTCACTCATTAGCTGCGCTACGGTCTTGCCATCACGGGCGCCTTCCATAAGCAGCATACTGATATAAGCGATGGCTTCTGGATAGTTGAGCTTGACGCCGCGCTCTTTACGACGTTCAGCGACCATACCGGCGGTAAATAGCATGAGTTTGTCTTTTTCGGTAGGGGTTAGTTGCATCGGATTATCCTTAATAGCCTTAATAATGAGTNGTCATATTATTTGTTTATTTACTTATCACATTAGGGCGTGTCCCTAATTCAAGCGTTTATGACTAAACGGGCTAAAAATGGCTAAATCTTTGGCAAACGGTGTCAAATAGCTGGTCAATATCTTGATATTACCTGCGCTATTTTCCTTGTTTGCCTTGTTTGCTAATTTATCTCATTTTTATCACCATTTTTAAAATAGGGACACGCCCTAGTCACATCGCTGTTGATCAATAGAGTCTATTGTCAAAAGCTATCGCTTTAGAATAGGTCAGAATTAAAAACTAAGTGTCCCAAATCCTTGGTCGATGCGGCTCAAGCGCATACCATTTGCGCCTGATAAGCTCGCGGGCTTGGTAAAAGGCTTCAAAACAAGCTCGTACATCAGCCCCTAGGTAGCGACAATTGATCCCTTGATAGTTGTGCGTACAATAAATGGGTAGCGACTGTTTATCGGTAAGACTGCGTATCTCGCTGATCGTCTCATCTAAATACTGTCCCAGCTTTAATGGGTTGTTTTGTAGCTCTGCTTCAATGGTATCAATGCTGGGTATGGCCCAAAACGAGCCATGCACATGCTGATTATTTAGCCCGAGTGCTGAGGTAAACCAGCGGGTATCGGCCTGCTGCGCGGTATGCTCTTTGACCAATAACACGTTATCTCGCCATATCTCTAAACGATTGGCATAGTGACCATGAGCAAAAGTCTCTCGGTACGCTTGACGACCAAACACGGCGATATCCCAAGTGAGCAAACTGGCGGTTTGGGTTAAATAAAAGCGGTTAGTAGCGTTAGAGACAGAGTGATCGTAATAAATGCTCTCTTGGGGCAGCCACTCAAGGATAGCGTGGTCATCGAGGTAGGCGCTGATATGTTGTACGGCCTCAACCGTAGCGCTTAATAAGCGCTTATCAAGCAAAGTGCTGCTACTGCTGTCTATAGGCTGACTTGGTTTGCTACATTTTTGTGCTTCGCCATAATGCGCTTGGCGCTGCGCCTGTCGTTGCCCGTACCATTTGCCCGCGCCTGGGGTAGTAATCACCGCGTGACTATTGGCCTCTAGCTTGTACTCCAGTGTTAAGCGGTCATCATCCGCGATACCAGCGGGAGGATATAACACATAGATATGACAAATCCCTGCTTGGTGATCAGGCTCAGGATACAGTGCGCGTTGTACCACCAGTGCCCCAGTATGGGCACGGTGATACAGCCGAGTTTTTGCCGCGTCAGCTGTATGGTCAAAATAAAGATATAGCGTAGATTGCCAAGTCAAAATAAAATGTTCCTTTTGAGACGTATGCTATTAAAAAAGCGCTTTTAAAAGCATTCTTGAAAAAGTATGCTTTTAGATGGCTACCAACTCTTGAATGTGGTTGTCGGCCATATCCTCTCCTGCGCCCTGAGCGACCACTTGTCCGCGCGAGAGCACGGTGTAGTTATCCGCCAGCTCCTCTGCAAATTCATAGAACTGCTCAACCAGTACAATCGCCATATCCCCTTGATGGCCTAAATCCTTAATGACCCGTCCGATATCCTTGATAATTGAGGGCTGGATGCCTTCGGTAGGCTCATCGAGTACCAGCACGCGCGGCTCTGAGGCCAGTGCGCGTGCGATTGCCAACTGCTGCTGCTGACCCCCTGACAGATCGCCGCCGCGCCGGTGCTTCATCTCATCGAGTACCGGAAAGATGTCGTATAAGTGTCTGGGAACGCGCCCCGCTTTGCTGCGGGAGAACTTGGCCATACCGATCAAAATATTTTCCTCTACCGTCAGTGTTGAGAATATATCGCGCCCTTGGGGCACGTAAGCGAGTCCGGCGCGCACGCGCTGCTCAGGAGTGAGCTTACTGATGTCTGTACCATCGAGGACAACCTGTCCTGACTTGATTGGGAGTATGCCCATCAGACATTTAAGCAAAGTGGTTTTGCCAACGCCGTTACGCCCGAGTATTACACTGCACTCGCCAACCGGCGCAGTAAATGACACGTCACGCAAAATATGACTGCCGCCGTAGTACTGATTGATTGCCTTAACGTCTAGCATAGAGGCTCCTATGTTTAAATGGTTTTAAGCAGTAAAAGTCAAGCCGTTAGCGTCCAAGATAGGACTCAATGACCGCCTCATTTTCTTGCACCTCAGCTAAAGTACCTTCGGCTAAAATAGCCCCTTGGGCAAGTACCGTGACCTTTTCACTAATGGCATCAATAAAGCTCATATCGTGCTCGACGACGATTAAGGTATGATTTTGTTTGAGGCGCAGACATAGCTCAGCGGTGTGCTCGGTTTCAGCATCCGTCATACCAGCGACTGGCTCATCGAGCAAGATAAGCTTAGGACTTTGCATCAGCAGCATACCAATCTCCAACCACTGCTTTTGCCCATGCGAGAGGAGGCCTGCGGGCAGGCGGGTTTTGTCTGTCAAGCGAATCTGCTCAAGGGTCGCCTCAAGTGTGTTTCGAGTATCGGCATCAAGCCTACGGCGCAAACTGCCCATTACGCGTTTGTCCTTGGGCGCGGCAAGCAGTAAATTATCGAGCACGCTAAAGTTCTCAAACACCGTCGGTTTTTGAAACTTGCGCCCGATACCCGATTCTGCGATTTGTTCTGTTGACATAGTCGCCAGATTATAGGTTTGCCCAAAGAACACGCTACCTTCGGTAGGACGGGTTTTACCGGTTATCACATCCATCAAGGTTGTTTTGCCCGCGCCATTAGGACCGATAATACAGCGCAGCTCTCCTTCTTCGATGTACAAGGACAAGTTGTTCAGCGCCCGAAATGAGTCAAACCAGACGCTCACTTCCTCTAAATAGAGCGCAATACCGTGGCTAAAGTCTGCGCCGCGACGCTTAGGGTGACTCAAACCGTCGCTGTGGTCGTCATCGTAGTCGTATTCATCAAGCGCCTGAGCTGTCATAGCTAGCGACCTCTTAGGCGCTTTATTAGGTAAATTGCTAGACAGCTTAGAGACAAGCGATGTTGATAAATGATTATTGAGCATCAGATTTTTCCTTTTTAAAGCGTCCAAGCAGACCAATAATGCCGTTTGGTAAAAATAGGGTGACAACGACGAACAGACTGCCAAGTATTAATAGCCAGACCTCAGGGTAGGCGACGGTAAAGTAAGTCTTGAGCGCGTTGACTACGCCTGCGCCTAAGATGGCACCGATAAGATTACCGCGGCCACCAGCAGCGACCCACACGGCCATCTCAATGGAGTTAATCGGGTTCATCTCGCCAGGATTAATGATGCCCACTTGCGGGACGTACAGCGCCCCTGCGATACCAGCGATAACCGCTGATAGCACCCATGCCGATAGCTTGTACCAAAGCGTGCGATACCCTAAGTACTGCAAGCGGTTTTCACTATCGCGAATAGCGCCAAGCACGCGCCCGTAAGGCTGACCCATCAAATAACGCAGGCCAGCATAAGATAGCAGTAGTGCCAGTGCGGTCACAAAGCACAAGGTAGCGCGCGTGGAGGCGGCAGTAATGTCGTAGCCCAAAAGAGTGGTAAAACCGGTAAAACCATTGTTGCCACCAAAGCCTGTCTCATTACGAAAGAACAGTAAGGCCGCCGCGTACGTCATAGCTTGGGTAATAATCGAGAAGTACACGCCTTTTATTTTTGAGCGAAAAGCAAAGAAGCCAAAGATAAAGGCAACGATACCTGGCACCAATAGCACCAAAGCGCTCGCCCACCAAAAGTGCTGCGTCCCTGCCCAATACCACGGCAGCTCAGTCCAGCTCAAAAAGCGCATAAAATCAGGGATACCGTCGCCTGCGGTCTCGCGCGTGAGGTACATACCAAAGGCATAACCGCCAAGCGCAAAGTACAGCCCATGCCCTAAGCTCAAAATACCCGCGTACCCCCAGACTAAATCTAGGGCCAGCGCCACCATCGCTAGCGCCATAATCTTACCAATAAGGGTAATCCAGTAAGCGGAGAGGTGAAAAGGAGAGGTGATAGGCAGCAGATGCAGCCACGGTACGATAAGTAATAGCAAAAAGCATAAGCCGATAAATACAGCGCTACGCGGGGTATCAGATAATAATGTGATGATTCTCATAGCCTTCTCCTTAATCAACAAAACGGCCTTTTAGTGCAAATAAACCTTGTGGCCGCTTCTGAATAAACAGAATCACAAGAACCAGTAATACAATTTTGGCAAGCACCGCGCCAATACCAATCTCAAGCACCGTACCACTGACGCCTAAACCTAAAGAGGCGAGCACTGCGCCCCATACTTGACCGACACCGCCGACGACGACAACTAAGAACGCGTCGATGATATACGTCTGACCTAAGCTGGGTCCGACGTTGCCGACTTGCGCGAGTGCGCAGCCTGCCAATCCTGCCAGCCCCGAGCCAAGGCCAAAGGCCAGCATATCGATGCGCGCAGAGGGGATACCAACCGCGCGTGCCATCTGCCGATTTTGCGTTACCGCGCGTACAAATAGCCCAAAGCGCGTTTTGTTAAGTAAATACACCAATAGCAGCAGAATAATGACCGTAAAGCCGATGATAGCGATGCGGTTATAGGGAAGGGCGAGGCTTGCGGACACTTGATACGCGCCGCTAAGCCATGAGACATTGCTGACCTCAACGTTTTGCGCGCCAAACACCATGCGTATCAGCTGCATCAAAATTAAACTGATACCAAACGTCGCCAGTAGGGTCTCAAGCTCACGCCCGTAGAGCGGACGGATCACGATACGCTCGATGACCATACCGATCACAGCGCTGACCAAAAACGCACTGGGTATCGCGGCGAGTAAGTACCAGCTTGCCATCTCAGGCAGATAGGCTTGAAATAGGTTTTGCACCACATAAGTGGCGTACGCGCCAATCATAATCAGCTCGCCATGTGCCATATTGATGACGCCAAGCAGCCCAAAGGTAATTGCAAGCCCTAGCGCTGCTAGTAGTAAGATACTGGCGGTACTAAGACCGGTGAACAGATGCCCCGACCATGTGCTGATCGAGATGCGCCGCTCAATACTTGCTTCAGCCGCCAGCAACGCCGTCTCAAGATTAGGATCAAGATTGTCGTTTGCCAACGCCTGTTTGACATCGATTAACACCTGCGGGCTATCGCTGTCAGCGAGCACGTCAAGCGCGGCGATTTGGGTAGCCACATCGCCATCGCGAAAATTTAGCCTCGCCTGCAAGGTACTAAGCGCGGCGCTCACCTCCGCGTCATCTTCGCGCACGGCTGCTGCGCTGACGATTGCAGGATCTATTTGTTCGATGTTATCAGCAAGGATACTCACCGCTTGCAAGCGCTGCGCCGGATCGTCTGAATCCAGCTTCACTTTTGCTTGCCCAAACACCAGTGCGGAGCGCAGGGCATTAGTCAATGTTACTTGCGCCAGATCGCTTGGCCATTCGTCCGTCAGATTTCTATCAGGATAGGTAAACAGCTCGTCATCAGCGTTTAGCAAATAAGTTTGCCCACCGTTGCCTTGATACAGCTCATCATTATCAATCAGCTCAACTAACGTATCGAGACTCTCAGCGGAGCCTGGCCACTGACCCAGCATCGCTTGGCGCTGACTAAAGTCTGCAGCCACAAACTGCTCAATGGCATCGCCCTGACTGTTAATTGGACTGGTAACTGGACTGGTAAGCGCGGCAGGCGTAGTCAAAGACTGCGCATTTTGCGTAAGCAAACTCTTATCATCGCTGGCAAGATTAGAGGTGGTCGCTACTGTGTTGGTTACTGTATTGGCAGGGGAATGACTATCTACTGCGGTGTCGGCAGCCGAAGCGGGAAGCGGGGTTAAAGCGAGCATAAATGCTAAGCAAAGAAGCACAAATGATAGGCTCAGACTAACAGCACTAAAGGCCTTGTTAAAGCCGCTAGCCTGCGCGTCATATATAAAAGAGGGATAAGGCGACATAGTGGAATCCTTTTTTATAGTCAACACTCCTCCAACCCTGCCAAGCTAGCCTATAGCTTGGCGGGACTATCAAGGTTTGCTGATATTGATACCAATAAGAAAGTAAAGCTTAGGATAATCCTTACTTAGGAATGTATTGGCTCCACGGTGAAGCTTGGATAACCTCGGGTGTCTTATAGACCACATCAAATTGACCATCGGGGCGAATCTGACCGATCATGACCGGTTTCCACAAGTGATGGTTCTCTGCATCCATCTTTAGCGTATAGCCTGAAGGGGCAGCAAAAGTCTGACCGCCCATACTGATACGGACTTTGTCCACATCTGTGCTACCCGCGTCCTCCACCGCCTGCTTCCACATATTGATACCGACGTAGGTGGCCTCCATAGGGTCGTTAGTGACGACATTGTCGGCATTGGGTAAGTTGTTATCGAGCGCATACTGCTTGTACTTTTTGGTAAAGTCGTTATTGGTTGGGTTTTTGACCGACATAAAGTAGTTCCATGCCGCTAAGTGCCCTTGCAGCGCGCTAGTATCGATACCGCGTAGCTCCTCTTCACCAACTGAGAATGCCATGACTGGAATATCAGCGGCGTCAATACCTTGATTACCAAGCTCGCGATAAAAAGGCACGTTGGAGTCGCCGTTGATGGTCGATATGACTGCTGTCTTTTTGCCCGTGGCGAAGTTTTTGATATTAGAGACAATGGTTTGATAATTGCTAAAGCCAAATGGCGTGTACTCTTCCATAATGTCGCTATCGGCAACGCCTTTAGACTGTAAAAAAGCGCGTAGTATCTGGTTGGTGGTACGAGGATAGACATAATCTGTGCCTAATAATACAAAGCGCTCAGCGCTACCACCTTCAGGACTCATCAAGTATTCAACGGCAGGAATAGCTTGCTGATTGGGCGCAGCACCAGTATAAAAGATGTTTTCGGACTGCTCTTGACCCTCGTACTGCACGGGATAAAACATCAAGCCGTTGAGCTCTTCAACAACGGGCAATACCGACTTACGCGACACTGAGGTCCAGCCCCCAAAGATGACATCTACTTCATCTTGCGTGAGGAGCTGGCGCGCTTTTTCAGCAAATAACGGCCAGTCAGAGGCAGGNTCAACGACGACAGGCTCTAACTGCTTGCCGAGTACCCCGCCGTTGGCATTAATCTCCTCAATCGTCATTAGCGCGGTGTCCTTTAGCGAGGTCTCAGAGATGGCCATCGTCCCTGATAAAGAGTGCAAAATACCGACTTTAATAGTATCGCCATTAGTCGCCGCTGCGCTTTGAGTGGTGGTATCGCTAGCTGTCGTCTCTGAGCTCGTCTCGGCTGGCTTTTGACAGCCAGCAAGGCTCAAACTACCTACAACGGCAAGCGCCACTATAGATAAGCGTGAGGTCAATCGTAAGTCGGTACGAGGGGCGCTGTTCAGTGTGGTAGCGGTAGCAAGGGTCGGCAATAAAAACATAAACTTCTCCAACAATAATAAAATAGCAACAAGGTGAGTCAATTAATGGCTTTGACTGTTTTACTATTTTTATTACTTCAATATCTATGCCAGCCAAAAATATAGAAAATTGCACCACTATGGTTCTTTATTGAGTAAGAAGCCTTCTTTTTTTTGCACCAAAATAGACCTATAGGCTCNTATGCACCACGATGGTTTATTAATACTTGCGAATAAAAGCCATTGTTTCTTTAAGGGGCTAAAACTGGGCAGAANAAATGTGTTGNANGGGTAGAGGAGTTCTACTGTCTTGATAAGTCTAAATATCAAAATAAAAGGTTTAAGTTNGTAAAGAAGGGCTGTTGACAGGTTCAGTTAATTGTAATTCGGCAATAAAAAACCCTTATAGCTCAAGGCGTATAAGGGGTAATCATTAAGAGCTTTTATTTTGAACAACAAATTTAACAACTTATATAGCGTTATAAACTCACCATCCTCTCAATATTAGTTGTTATATCACAAGCAACCTGCTTTAATAAATTTTTCTTCATGTCATAGTTGTAGATAATAGTTAAAGGGGCTGTAGTAGATAAGCACTATGCTAGACTACTTTTATGAAGATAACCCATTGTAAACTCAGTAAAAAATTACAGCGAAGGCTGTTAGAGTTTTTCACAGCTGAAGTGACTGCTAGAACAGCCGCAGATTTGCTTGATATTCAGCCTAATACTGCTGCACTTTTTTATCATAAAATAAGACTTGTGATAGATCATCATCTCTCATTACAAGCTGATGAGCTTTTTGATGGCGAAGTCGAATTAGATGAAAGTTACTTTGGCGGTGTACGCAAAGGTAAAAGAGGTCGCGGAGCTGCTGGTAAAACAGCCGTGTTTGGTATTCTAAAACGAAATGGTAAGGTTTATACCATTGTCGTAGCAGACACCAAACAGACTACCCTAATGCCTGTTATTAAGCGTAAAATCAAGCCTGACAGCTTTGTTTATACGGATAGCTATCGAAGTTACAATGCATTAGATGTGAGTGAGTTTAAACATTTCAGAGTCAATCACTCTAAAGAGTTCACTTGCGGTAAGAACAATCACATCAATAGCATTGAGAACTTTTGGAACCAATCTAAACGAATACTCAGAAAGTATAATGGAATCGATAAGAAGAACTTTCATTTATTTTTAAAAGAGTGTGATTTTAGATTTAACTATGGTTCACCATCTAATCAGCTGAAAATCCTGAGAAAATGGTGTGATATTTAATCCTTATCTACTACAGCCCCTTATTTAATACTATGAGAAAATATACTAACTAATACTAACTACTCCTATCCATTATAAATCTCGTAATTGCTCGATTAGCCAACGGTGAATGCCACTGTCATTGGTACGTGGATGCCAAGCGGCTATTATCTTAAAGGTAGGCGGTAGGGCTTCTACTTTAAGCGTTTTAACTTTACTGTTTGGCAGTAGTCGCGCGGGATAAAAGGCAATCATGTCAGTGGTATGCAAAATATCTGGCACAGCTGAAAAGCTAGGCACTGACATCACAATGTTTCGCTTAAGCCCTTTTTCGGCAAACCACTGATCATGAGAACCGCGCAAGTTGGCACGCGAAGGCGATACCACCAGCTGCGGGTGTGCTGCAATTTGTGCCAGTGTTAGCACCTTTGTTACGAACTCGTTTTTATAACCTGTAATGCATAAATGTTGTTCTTCAAACAAAGTGACATAAGATAAATTATCAGGGATAAACTCTGGAAAGGTAAGCAGTAAATCAAGTTCGCCTGCCGCAATAAGCTGATTGATGTTGTCTGAGGCAAAATCTCGCACTATCAATTTTAAGTTAGGCGCTTCACGGCGCGTTAGATTAAACAACTGCGGTAATAATGCCTGCGTCGCATAATCGGTCGCACTAATCGTAAAAACACCTTTATAGGTTTGCGGCGTAAACACATCCGGCTCCAAGAGCACCTCTAACTGTCTTAATATATCGTTAATAGGTTGCTGCATCGATAGTGCTTTTGGTGTGGGCACCATGCTATTTCCTTGACGAATAAACAGACGATCATCAAATAGATCACGTAGCTTACGCAGCTGCTCACTGATAGCTTGTTGGGTTAAGCCCATTTTGCGTGCAACTTTTGATAGGTTCTTTAGATCAAGCAATGCCTGTAGCACTCTGAGCTGTTTGATATCAAGCCGATTTATACCATTCATCATCTGTACCATTAATAATTGTATCTTCAACAAGAAAACGTTGTTTCTAATTGTACCTCTAAAACTTTATGCTTACTCATATTACTTAAGTGATCAATCAAACCTTAAAACAACGGATAAATTTCAAGTAATAAGCCTATCTGTTTGCTATAAAAGAGAATGTTATGAAACAAACTATTCCTAATACCAGTGCACTGTTTTCGCCTGTAAAACTTGGGCCTTATACGCTTAAAAATCGTATTGTGATGCCACCATTGACGCGCTCTCGTAGCACGCAACCTGGCAATATTCCTAATGATTTAATGGCAAGTTATTATGCCCAGCGTGCTTCTGCAGGCTTTATGGTGACGGAGGGGACACAGATCGAACCCAGAGGCCAAGGTTATGCATGGACGCCAGGTATTCATACGCAAGCACAAATTGAAGGCTGGAAAAATATCACGCAAGCGGTACATGCCAAGGGCGGTATTATTTTTGCTCAGCTATGGCACGTTGGTCGTGTGTCTCATACTAGCTTACAACCCAACCAAAATCAGCCTGTAGCGCCCTCTGCTATTACTGCTGATAATGTCAAAGTATTCATTGAAACAGGTCCAGGCGAAGGTGCTTTAGCTGATCCAAGTGAGCCGCGGGCACTGAGCACAGAAGAGGTGAGCGAGTTGATAACGATGTACGCTCAAGCCGCTCGCAACGCCTTAGAAGCGGGTTTTGATGGGGTAGAGCTGCACTGTGCCAATGGTTATTTAGTGAACCAGTTTATCTCTGAGCATAGCAATAAACGTGATGACCAGTATGGTGGCTCGCTAGCGAATCGTTTGCGGTTCCTAAAAGAAGTGGTTGCTGCTGTCAGTGATGTGGTCGGCGCTGATCGTTTAGGCGTCCGTTTTGCGCCTTTGTTTGCTAGTACCGGTGAGGATCGTGTGTACTTAGGGCTGGTAGAATCAGATCCTCACCATACTTATATTGAAGCGGTTAAAGTACTTGAGAAAGCGGGCATCGCTTATTTGTCCATTGCAGAAGCTGATTGGGATAGTGCACCTGATTTACCAGAGCCCTTTTATCAAGCGGTTAGAGCTGAGTTTTCAGGACGTATTATTTATGCGGGAAAATACACTGTAGAGAAATCGCTCAATATGTTATCTAAAGGTTATGGTGATTTATTTGCTTTTGGTCGTCCTTTTATTGCTAATCCTGATTTACCGGAGCGCATAGCTCATCATTGGCCGCTCAATGAGGTAGATCCAGCCACAATGTATGGTGGCACGGAAATAGGCTATAGCGATTATCCTTATTATCAAAAGTAGCTATTGAAAAAATAAGGCCATTCGTGGCCTTATTTTTTATAAAGTAAATACTGGATTATGAAAATAATCGAAAATGGCGTAGATAATCTTAGTAGTGTAAAACATCAGACTTATAAACCTTTTCTAATGCTTCTAACCATGTAGGAGCTGATAGTATGTTCTTGATCGCTTAGATGCGCATGCAAACAATCTATACCATAACGCTCTAATGTTTCACTATGAGCGGCTTTAACTAGTAGCTCGCACTGATTGCGTTGTACCTGCTGCTCGCTGATGTCACGACTTAGCGCCGCTTTTTTGTACCGGGTTATGCCAAGCACACCTTTTTTTTCACTAAATCTAGGGCGCGTTGAACATTCATAATTTGAGCCAGATATAAGCACAAGCAAGAGCGACCGTATTTTCATAACTCTGCTTGAGCTTATCAAATCTGGTGGCAACCGCCCTATACTGTTTTAGCTTAACGAAAGCATTTTCTACTAGATGCCTGGCTTTATATAAGTCCCAGTCCATATGGTCGTTAGAAGACTGAGTGTTTCGTTTTCGAGGGATGTTATCATGCGTCCCTGACTGTTCAATATGCGCTCGTAGTGCATCAGAATCATAGCCTTTATCGGCACATACAACCTCTGTATCACTCAAATTCACTTTGTCTACTAAATCAGGTGCGACTTTAACATCGTGGGTTGTGCCATCTGATAAAATAAAGGTAATCAGATTGCCATGCGCATCAACTGCTAAGTGAATCTTGGTCGCGCGGCCTGCCACACTTTTGCTAATGGATTGTAGGTTCTCATTGCCACTACTGCTGTGCTGATGCGCTTTAATATGAGTGCCATCGAAGACCCACTCAAGGTCTGCGTCTTTGATCAGTAACGTAAATAATGCAATCAACTTATTACTGCGAAACCAGCGCTGGTAAGCTTTATAGATGGTTTCAGTCTTGTCCAGTGTTCATCTTTGAGCATGGTGCGAGGCATAGCGAACGATATCTTTTTTGTGTGAGAACTTAAAGATTAACCGTTCGCTATTTTTTTACCATCAATTTGTCGCTAATGTTCAACACGCCCTATTCAATTTTTCACGTTTTGGTCACGGTGCCGATTTTTGAGCTTTTTAATTGAGTAGATAAACTTAACTATAAGAAAATAAATATTCGAAGAAATACTCTACAAGCCCCGGAAAATGGACAAAAAAAAGCCTCACTATTAAGTGAGGCTTTTTAAATATTTGGAGCGGGATAAGAGATTCGAACTCTCGACCCCAACCTTGGCAAGGTTGTGCTCTACCACTGAGCTAATCCCGCTGATTCATCGTTTGATTAACTATNATCAGATGATGAAGGCGTATTATACGCGGTTTTTTTATCCTGTCAACTAAAAAATGACAGAGTGGCAAATATTCGCTTATGAGTCATCATATTTAGTATAATAGAGAGCCCAGTGCCAAGCGATATGGTTAAATCATACTATACGTAGTAGTGGCTATTTGAGATATCTAGCCCTAAGGTACGTTTAGCTATTGCCATGTACAGATATCAGCCTATAGACATCAGACGTCTATCCTTCAACGGTCGTTACAACTCTGCTATATTTATCATAGAGTCATTCTTAAATTTATAAGTGCCTAACCGTTAGTTATCAGTCATCAGAAGGATCATAGTCTCAAGGAGAGTGTCATGCGTTTACTATTTGCTGCAAGCACAATGTCAAATACCCATCCCGCTAGTTATTTATGGACATATCTAGGAGCTGTAGTATTAACGTTTAGTGCCCTTATCTTTAGTACTACTATTCAAGCGAGCAGTGGCTATACGTCCGATTATGCCACTCGAGAANTGGTTGCCAATCCTGATAACTTTAAGCGTATCCGTATTAATGGTAGAGGTGTCTCAGAGGCGGTAGCACCCTGTCCTGTCGCTGAAGGGATCATCGATTGTACTTTAGCTAAGCTGTCCTTGATTAATCTACCGGTGAGAAGCGTGCATGAGGACTATGATTTAGCGCAAGTATTTTATTACCCTAACACTGAACAGCCCACTACGGCAGTTGTCATCATGCAAAAAACAGGCTTGATGGATGATAGTATCAGCGGCCATAGATATCGGGTGAGTTTTAAGCTTGAAGAGGATGATAAATCAAATGCCACTTGGAATTTTGTCCAGTATGGCGAACAACTCCAGTGTGCAAGGGGTGATANGGCGGGTAAGTGGCAAAAGGGAGACTGTGTATAGTGAGTTTGGTATAAAACGACATAGGTTCTAATTTTGTAAAACCAAGCGCCAGTAGCGACACTAGTATGATAGCTTGTTGGGATAATAAAAAAGAAACCGTTAAAAATAAGTTTACTTCATTAAAACTGCTATCAATACCTGTAAAGGACTATAACAATGACAACTAATACCATGACTGAACCTTATACTATCGCTGACTATCTATTTGAGCGTATTGCTGAGGCCGGTGCCACCGAAGTCTTCGGGGTGCCAGGCGACTATAATCTAGCTTATCTTGATAATATTATCGACTCTGATCAGCTTTGCTGGGTAGGTAATACCAATGAGCTTAATGCCGGCTACACCGCTGATGGTTATGCGCGAGAGCGTGGGTTTGCCGCACTGGTCACAACTTTTGGCGTTGGCGAGTTATCGGCTATCAATGCGATCGCAGGCGCGTTTGCTGAATATGCGCCAGTATTGCAAATCGTAGGCACACCGACTATGCAGCAGCAACATGACAAGCGCCGCCTGCATCATTCGTTGGGAGATGGCACTTTTAACCATTTTATAAAAATGGTTGAGCCGGTCACTGTCGCTCGCGCTCAGATTACGCCTGAGAATGCCGCTTCTGAGATTGATCGGGTGATACGTATGGTACTCAAGAAGCATCGCCCGGGCTACTTGATGTTATCGCCTGATGTCGCCGCTTTGCCTATTTATCCGCCGACGACTAAACTCGATGACAGTCAAGAGGACATGACTAGTCAAGCGGCGCTAGAAGCTTTTAAAGCGTCCCTAATTGACTTCTTACCTAATAAGACCANTACGATTATCGCTGATTTAATGGTACATCGCTTGGGTCTGCAAAATGAGCTTAACGCTCTAATTGCAGATACTGAGGTGCCTTATACNACGCTATCCTGGGGCAAGACCTTGCTTGATGAGCAAGACGAGCGCTGGGCGGGGACTTATGCAGGCGANGCTTCACGGCCGGTGGTGAAAGACGCGGTAGAGAACTGTGAGTGCCTGATCAAGATTGGCGTGCAGTTTACTGACACGACNACNGCTGGGTTCAGCCAAGACATCGATGATGAGGTAGTNGTCGATTTGCATTATGAGCGAGCNAGTATCGGCGGCCAAAACTTTGCACCCATCGCGCTCAAAGACTCACTGCAAGCCTTGCATGATGTCATGACTTCTGGAATTGAGATTACGCCAAAACCTCTCAGCGCAGAGGTGCATGCCTTTGAGCAACAAGGCGGCGATGATGAAGCGATTCGTCAAGATGACTTGTGGCATATCGTAGCTCAGCATTTACAATCGGGTAATGTGGTATTTGCTGATCAAGGAACGTCTTATTTTGGTATTAGCGAAGTGCGCTTGCCAGAAGGGGTGACTTTTTATGGTCAGCCTTTATGGGGCTCGATTGGTTATACGCTACCGGCCAGCTTAGGCGCTAGTGTCGCTTCAAAAAACAAGCGTAGTGTACTGCTCATCGGTGATGGTTCAGCACTGCTCACGATTCAAGAGATAGCAATAATGCTGCAGCAGCGCACTAACCCTATTATCGTACTCATTAATAATAGCGGTTATACCGTCGAGCGCGCGATTCATGGCGAAAATGCTCGTTATAATGATATTCCTACCTGTGACTGGCAGCTGATACCGAAAACATTCGGCGGTAATGCAGATAATAGCTTATCACTGAAAGCGACTACCGCAGGCGAGCTTAAAGAAGCACTGAACACGGCAATGGCGACTACTGATAAGCTTATTATGCTCGAAGTCATGACAGATAAGCATGATATACCGCCAATGCTAGCCAAAGTCAGTGCCGCATTGAAGTAAAATATAGCTTCGCTACTGAGGTTGTATCGCGAGGTTATATTAAGTAAGGAGCTATGAGATTGGCGGTTTATGTAGATTTTGTGAAGATTGAGTTTAGAGGTTATCAGTGGTGCCATATGCTAGCCGATAGTCTACAAGAGCTGCATGAGTTTGCTACGCTCATCGAGATTGATCCGCGCCTCTTTCATCGCAATGCTAGCTATCCGCATTATGATATCACCGTACAGATGCGCGAGGCTGCTTTGGCTAATGGTGCTATCAAAGCCACAAGAAAACAAATTATCGATGCCGCCAAGAAGCTAAAGCTTGAGTTAAACCAAGCTTAATGGCTTTTTTATTCAAAAAAACCTGCTTTATTCTCAGAATAATAGTGAGAAAAAAGCAGGTTTTTAAGACTCATATCTTAACGGTATCTAAAGCCACTAGTCTGGCATATCCGCTAATTGCTTAAGGATGCTAGTAAAATTCTCAACCCCTTGCGCGCCACTGACCAGATGCCGCTCGTTGAAGACAATAGCGGGTACGCCTTGCACCCCTTGGCGCTGCCAATGCTGCTCTATCTCGCGCACATCAGGCGCAAAGCGCTGATCTACTAGTACCGCTAACGCTTCTACGCGATTAAGACCAGTCTCTGCCGCTATATCAGCGAGCACCTCATCATCAGAAAGATTACGCCCATCGGTGAAGTGCGCGGTAAACAGTGCTTGCTTTAGCTCATGCATTTTTCCTTGCGTTTGTGCCCAATGCAGTAACTGATGCAGATTAAAAGTATTATGCATACGCAGCTCGTCAGTGAAGTTAAAGTCAAAGCCGACCTCAGCGCCCGCTTCTGTGATTCTAGCGCGGCTAGCGTCTGACTCTTGCGGAGTTGAGCCGTATTTTTCTATGATATGCTCACGCATATTTTGTCCCTCACTTGGCATGTTAGGGTTCAGCTCAAACGGATGCCAATGAATTTCATAGTCGGTATCAGTCTGCTTTAGGGCTTCTGCTAGTTGTTTATAGCCGACCACGCACCAAGGGCAGACCACGTCTGAGACAATATCGATTCGAAGAGGCTTATCAGTAGTATTCATCAGTTATCCTTATATTTTTTACTTTATTAGCTGCTGACTATATAACTGCGAACGATACGACTCGTTTTCAAGACTGCCGGTTTATACTTATTAAGATCATCTACTTTATATGCCTGTAGTATAAAACCTTTGACGGACTGTTCACTGCTGAACGCTATTAAATGGTAGCGAAACGAGCCAATAGCAGTCATTTGCACGCAGATTTGCTATCATAAGCGCTACTATTTATAAGGTTTTATTATCGAGCCGCTAGGATAGCCCCTAGTATTTAACTCATAAGTATTTAGCTCACAAGTATTTCGTTATTGGCAACAGACTGNAAGCACAAAAAAGCTAAATAGAGCAGTTATGTTTGGCTAAAAAGTAATGCTTTTTTATTTAAAGGTGACATATGAATCAAGTTCAACCTAGGGTAGCGCCGCTAAACAAATGGCCCATGATCAGCCGTGTTTTTCATTGGATAAGCGCACTGCTATTATTAGTGACATGGGCGCTGATGTTTCTTTATGACAATACTGATGACTCGTTTTATNTCGGTTTGCATAAAGCNTTTGGGTTAAGTTTATTGTTTTGGATGCTGGCTCGAGTGATTAGNCGAATATTCACAAAAGCACCACCTGCCGNGCCAATGCCAAAATGGCAACATATCATTGCTAAGTTCACCCACTTTGNACTTTATGCGCTACTGATAGCGATGCCGGTAGTCGGNCTGTTGATGTCTGTTTATGGCGGCCGNGCCGTTGATATGTTTGGCTTGTTCGAAATTCCGGTGTTCGTTACCCCAGATCGCGGTTTGGCGCGNACCTTTAATGANTGGCATACAGAGATCATTTGGCCGCTGATTCTTGCCTTTACTGCCGCTCACATTGGCGCGGCGCTATACCATCAATTTATCCAAAAGGATAAGCTGATAAAGCGTATGTGGTAGCGCTGATGACGTCGTTTATAATGATTGACTGATGTTTTGCTAAATACTGCTTGGGGTAGTGACCGTTATGCGTACCAAAAAAGACCGTATTCGGCATACTTTAAGCTTTGAGATTATTGGGTTGCTCATCTTTGCGCCATTGGCAAGCTTGGTCTTTGGCTTTGAGCTGCATACGATGGGCGCTATAGCGCTAGTAGGCTCTCTTGTCGCGACGGTGTGGAACTATTTTTATAACATCTTATTCGACAAGGCCATGCTAAAACTGCGCGGTAGGGTACAAAAAACCGTGCCAATAAGAGTGCTGCATGCCATTTTATTCTAAGGCGGTTTGCTGTTACTATTCCTGCCATTTATAGCGATATATCTAAACATTAGCCTGTGGGAAGCGTTTAAGATGGATATTGCGATGGCNACCTTTTATCTTATATATGCCTTTGTATTTAACTGGGTCTATGACCAAGTCTTTCCTATACCTAATACGGCAGCGGCTTAGGCCGAGCTTAGCGTTTTAAGTTTTTTCGATGAGTGTTGTATGATAAATAAAAGGGGTTTGCTTATTGGGCAAACCCTTTTGTCATGACACCATTAACTAAAAACTTGTCTTNAGCGGTTAATTGGATTACTTGGCAATAGCCGCTTGGCTGATACCATCAAGGGCTTTAGCGATATTGGCCAGCTGTCATAACTCATTAAACTTGTCTGTTTAACACAACCCTCATAGCAAGCTTCTAGCGGAGTTTAGCTAGTCAAGGATAGGTAATGTCACCAAAAATATTGACGCACATCTCAACCCAACTGGCNTTTGTGATAGCGGCTATCGTCATCGCTATCATGGGCGTGACTATGATAGGGTTTGGCTGGGTGCCGCATCTATCTTTGCTACTCGCTATTTGCGTCTTATTAGCGATCGGCTTATTTAAAGGATTGAGCTTCGATGATATGCAAGCGCAAATGGCCTCAGGTGTCATGCGTGGTATCGGTGCAATCTATTTGTTCTTTTTTATCGGTCTAATGATAGCGGCTTTGATGATGTCGGGGGCGATACCGACCTTAATGTATTATGGCTTTGAGCTGATATCGCCAGAGTTTTATTACCTCTCTGCTTTTGTTTTAACCTCAATTATTGGCGTGACTTTAGGCAGCAGCTTAACGACTGCGGCGACTTTAGGAGTGGCGTTTATTGGTATGAGCCATGCTTTTGATGCCAATGTCGCTATTGCTGCTGGGGCAGTGGTATCTGGGGCGTTTTTTGGCGATAAGATGTCACCTTTGTCTGATACCTGTACGATTGCCTCCTCAGTCGTTGGTATCGATCTGTTCGAGCACATTCGTAATATGATGTACACCACCGTACCGGCGTGGTTATTGACGGTTCTGTTGTTTTGGTTCTTCTCGGGAGACACGGCAGGCTCTAATCTGAGCCAAGTGACGTTACTACAAGCGCAGCTGATTGAGAGCGGCCTAGTGCACAGCTACGCAGTATTGCCTTTTGTCGCTTTAGTTGGGCTGGCGGTCTTTCGTGTTAATGCTATCTATACGATTATTAGCACGATCAGCGTGGCGCTACTGATTACTTATTGGCATAGCGCACCAAGCTTTGGGGAGCTTGGCGGTTATCTGTTTGGCGGTTACGCGCCTGCAGAGTCGCTAGCGCTTGGTGAGGTTGCTGGCATGCTCTCACGCGGCGGCGTACAAAGTATGTTCTTTACCCAAACGATTGTAATATTGGCGCTGAGTTTAGGCGGGCTGCTGACAGCTTTAGGGGTGCTGCCGGCGCTATTATCAGGAATCAAAGCGTCTTTGACCTCATCAGGACGAGCGATATTTACCGCTGCCATGTCGGCGCTGAGTATCAACGTACTGATTGGTGAGCAATATTTGAGTATTTTAATCTCGGGGACGTCTTTTCGCTCGACCTTTGAGCGCTTAAACTTGCANCCCAAAAACCTCTCTCGCACCATTGAGGATGCCGGTACCGTTATCAATCCGCTAGTGCCTTGGAGCGTCTGCGGCGTGTTTGTTAGTCAAGCTCTAGGGGTGCCTGTCCTTGATTATCTGCCGTATGCTTTTTTCTGTTATCTGTCGTTATTATTGACGCTCATCTTTGGCTTCACCGGCGTGACTATTAGTCCTGCCAAAAGTACCGAGCCTAAAACTAAAGCGGTTTAAGCCTAAGACTAAAATGGTTTAATCAAGGCGGGCTCAGATACCGCTTAGTACTACTACCGCTTAGTACTAAGACTTAGCCTCAATGTCACATAATATATAGCATGTTAATATATGTTATTGTATATTGATGAGGATTGAATTCCTGTGTTATCTTCAAAGGTAGTTATCATTTATATTGCTTAAGGAGATATCGATGCTGTTTGAAAAAATAAAAACCCCGGGGCTCTCGCACCTATCCTATCTATTTGGCTCGAACGGGCAAGCGGCAGTGATTGATCCACGTCGCGACTGCGCTATTTATATCGAAAAAGCACGAGCCGCTGGGCTTAAGATTACCCATATATTTGAAACGCATCGTAACGAAGACTTAGTCTCAGGCGCGCCTATATTAGCAAAGCTTACTGGTGCAAGCGTCTATCACGGGCCTAATCCAGAGCGTGAAGTCGTTTATGCACAAACGGCGCGGGAAGGCGACTGTTTTGCGATTGGTCAGCTTGAGATACAAGTGCTAGAGACTCCTGGTCATACCTTTGATCACCTGGCCTATGTGATGTTTGATAGCGCTTATCCTACCAAGGCTGTGGGCGTATTTACTGGTGATGCGCTATTTGTCGGTGATGTGGGGCGCACAGATTTTTATCCTGACAAGCGCGAAGAGGTCGCCGGTCTGCTTTATGATTCGCTACAAAAAATCCTAGCCTTAGGCGATCAGGCGATGATCTATCCAGCTCACGGTGCCGGTTCGGTTTGTGGCTCAGGCATGGCAGATCGTGAGTTCTCAAGTGTCGGCCATGAGAGATTAAATAACCCAAGGCTACAAATCGAGAGCCGAGATGAGTTTATCCAAGCGAAGATTAACGAGAATCATTACCAACCGCCTTATTTTAAGCTCATGGAACGCCTTAACATGGATGGAGGCGATGCCGCGCCGCGCATTATGCGCCCCGTCAATTTGTCGCTTGACGAAATCAGCAGCTCTGAAGCCGATCACCTGATAGATATTCGCGAGCCGCTTGCTTATGCGGCTGGCCATCTACCGGGTGCTATGAGTCTACCTGTTGGGATGATTTCTGCTTTTGCAGGTTGGTTCATCGCTGAGGGCGAGAGCATAGCGCTGATTGCCTCGGATGAGGAACAGCTAGCGACGGCGATGACGCATCTGGTGAGAATTGCTTTGGATAATATTGTAGGCGGTTATGTCGGTGTCATTTCCGCGGCCAAACAAGGCAAGAGTATGGAGCAGACGCCGATGATAACGACCGAGGCAGTCAAATCGCGTCTTGAAGGTCATGCTAATACTAAAGCTAGCAAGGCTTGGACATTACTTGATGTCAGAGATGTTAATGAGAGAAACGAAGCTGCGATAGATGAGTCTGAGCATATCTATGTCGGTCATCTGAACGAGCGTTGGCGTGATCTTGACCCACAGGAGCATTATACCTTGATGTGTGCTAGTGGTCAGCGAGCGACAGTCGCGGCAGGGTGGCTAGCAAGCAAAGGTTTCAAGTATCTCGATATTTATCTTGGCGGAATGAGTGCTTGGCAGGCTGAGCAAGAGTAATACTTATGAGCTTACGTTAACTAAGTAGGCTGGACTATCCTATTGACTAGTAATGTGCTAATTTACTTTAGTAAAAAAAGCATACCAAAGCTTGCGGCCTTCTGCATTAAACTGACGCACAGTATCAAAAAAGCGCTGCCGGGCTGATTCTTCGACTAAAGGTGCGGGCAATAAAGGATCAAAAACGACATTGCGAATAGCAAAATCGCCAAGAAGATAAGCGTCACGCAGCGCCGTTTCATTATCGAGACTATGCTGAGTCTTCTGCCAGTCGCTCAGCTGATTTGATACTTTCTTATAGTGTGCTTCGAGTTGCATCTGCGCCCACAGGCCAAGTGACTTCTTTTGTCTATCTTTATCAAAGTGGCTGGCTTGAAACACTGCAGCTTCAGGCTCTAGTTGCAAATCGAATAGCCGTGACCTTATCCCTTCAACACCGCCGCTCAAGTTATTAGGACGAATATAAAGCCCAGCATCTAGCTCACGAAAGCCTAATAAGGAAAGCGCTCTCATACGGGCGCGCAGTATTTTGCGATCGCTACGCGGCAGCCCGCCGGTAGTGACCGCTATCCATGAGCTATCCCATGCTGTAACGCGCTTATCCGCGTGCTCCCAAGCGGCAACGTCAGCGCCTAACTTCTTAGCTTTTGGGCCTAAGCGATAAACAGCAGCATCCACCGCCTCTACCAATTCCGCTTGCGTCAAACGAGCCATAGTCACTCGTATATTGTTTTCCTTGATCGCAAACAGCCTGCCTGCACGAATGATCTCCGCTATGCTCAGCGTCTCCTTGTCAGCCACTGTCAGTAAACGCAAAATGAGAGGGCGAGCGGCTGGCCATTGGTAATTACATTCTTTGACAATATATGATTTCATATGTAATACTCTGGGTTTAGTCATTTATTATTAAGTTGTTTATTATAATCAAATACAGGACATTATAAGCATTCAGTAAGATAAGTGATAAGTAACAAGGATAGTTAGCCAAATATTATGAAGGATTGCTATGAAAAATACCGAGCAGATGTCAACGACCCATCAATTCAGCACCCATGAAGTCAATAATCAACCTACTGCTTTAGCGAATTATAACGCTTGGGAGACCGATGATGCGCTAAAAGAAGCTGTCATTCGCGAAGGCGCGTCATGGGCAAGCGATCATCTGAGCGAGTTTGGCGCCCGTACTGGTGGTGATATGGTAGACAAAGGCTTTGCTGCCAATGAAAACCCTCCTAAATTTCGCCCCTTTGATCGCTATGGTCACCGTATAGACGACGTCGAGTTTCATCCTGCCTATCATGAGCTAATGACAGCGGGCGTATATTATGGCATGAGTAATTTTGCTTGGCGTAACGAGAGTCGCCAAAGTGCGCATGTGGCGCGAGCGGCCGTTATGTATTTAGGCTCACAAGCAGAAGCCGGTTTTGGCTGTCCGATGTCGATGACTTACGCCGCGATTCCGGCTTTGCGTCATAACACAAGGCTCGCTGAAAAGTGGATACCAAAACTGCTATCGACAGAATATGATCCTCGTAGCTTACCTATGGAGCAAAAGAGCGGCTGTACAATTGGCATGGGGATGACCGAAAAGCAAGGCGGTTCTGACTTACGGCGCAACAGCACCAAAGCTGTCAAGCAAAATGATGATAGTTATCAAATCATTGGGCATAAATGGTTTTATTCTGCGCCTATGTCTGACGCTCATTTAGTACTCGCGCAGTCTGAAAACGGGCTTAGCTGCTTTTTAGTACCAAGGTTTCGCCCTGATGGCACGCTCAATGCCGTACGGATTCAGCGTTTAAAAGACAAGCTTGGCGACTGGTCGAATGCTTCCTCCGAGGTAGANTTTGCCGGTGCTTTTGGCGAATTAGTAGGAGTAGAGGGCAGAGGTGTTGCCACTATCATTGAGATGGTAGCCTTAACGCGGCTCGATTGTATGATAGGGTCAGCCGCGCAAATGCGGCAAGCGGTCGTGCAGGCGATTCACCATACTTCTGGACGTGAGGCTTTTGGTGATTTACTAATCAATCAACCGCTTATGCGCAATGTGCTTGCTGACTTGGTATTGGAGTCTGATGCGGCATTGGCCTTGACTATGAGAGTGGCGCGCGCCATTAGTCTGCTTGAGACCGACTCACATGAGGCTGCGCTGGCTCGCATCGCCACTGCCATTGGCAAATATTGGATATGTAAGCGTACGCCCGTGTTAGTCAACGAGGCACAAGAGTGTCTCGGCGGTATTGGTTATGTCGAAGAAAATATTATGCCGAGACTTTATCGTCAGGCACCGCTCAACTCAATTTGGGAAGGTAGCGGCAATATCCAGTGCTTAGATGTGCTACGTGCCTTAAATAAAGAGCCCGCTACTCGTGAGGCGTTGTTTACTGAGCTGCAAAGTGCGGCTGGTAAAGACAGTTATTTTGATAAAGAGCTTGGGCAACTAGCAAGTTATTTTGAAGAGGTAGAGACATTAGAGTTTAGAAGCCGCTACGTCATCGAGCGCTTGGCGTTGATGCTGCAAGCTTGTATCCTGCTAAATACAGAAAATAAAGACATAGCAGCAGAGTTTTGCCGCTCACGTTTGGGCGGCGCGCACGGACTGGCGTTTGGTACGCTCAGTCCAGATGCACCCATAGATCAGCTGATCGAACGCGCTGCGGGTGCCACAAGGTCGGCGGCTTAGCATTATCTACTTAGCATTTTTTACTAGCTACTTAGTCAGCTCGATAGTACCGTTAGCGGTAACAGAGACGGTACTATTACCTGATTCAAAATTTTGACTTGGTACCGAAGACTCAGCATCAGCGGCGCGCATGCTGCTATACATTGGACGTGGGTAGTCGGTGTTGCCAGCATTNAGGNTGACGCTGACCACGCGATAACCGCGCGCATCCCAAGCACGAGTGAGGTTTTTGGCCTGTTGCTGAAAAGCGCGAGACGCTTCCGTCATCAGTTTTTGCTCTAGCGCATCTTTTTTACTTTCTGAGACACCAAAGTTTAGATTATTCATCACTAAGGTTTCTTGCAAGTCTGCAATAAGCTGGCTTGTTGCGGTGAAGTCGGTGCTTTTTAGATCGATATTAGCTTGACCGGTCCAGCCGATGATTTTGTCGTTTTTGTCGTAACGTGGATAAGTGTGCTGCTGGCCAGTACTGACGGTAACGCTAGGGTAGCGCTTAGCAATTGCCAGTGCTCTATTGATTGACGTGTTCAATGTTGTAGCCAAAGCCTTAGCATCGCTCGCTTGTGCCTTTTTATACAGGCTTGCGCGCACTTCGTCATTGGCAATGTCTTCTTTAACTTGCGTCTCAAAGGTAAGCTGATCATAACCGGAGGGTTCAGCATGGGCGGTACTCATCGCTGCACTCAATAAAAAAGCACTGCCAGTTATGAAAGCCAGTTTATTCGTTAAGTTTTTCATCGTAACTCCTTATATAAATAGTTTTTAAAAGCATATAATTTAATAGTTTTTTTAGAGGTTATTAGGGCGTGTTGAACATTCGACCATGGCACTGACAGAGACTATTTTTTAGGCGATTTGCAGATAAAAATGGTAAGTTTAGTTGTTCTAAGCGTCTATTTTTATCAATAAAGCGGCAAAAAATAGTCCTGTCCCTGTTGTTGTAGTTAGGGCTGATGCTAAAATCGCCCTAGTCGTTGCGACTGTTTAAATAAAATCAGCTAACCAATGCAATAAGCATTATCTGCAATTTTAACGACGACTAGAACACAGCTTTGATAAACTAGTAGCGATCAGCAGTGCGCATTTGTGAATGTTCAACACGCCCTAACATAACAAANCTGATAATAANTAATATAAGTGTTTTGTCACAACCTTACTGCTTTCTAGCAGCGTTAAAAATGGCGATAATATCTAAGCCCAATTCACTTTGGCGTGAAAAGCTATCGTTTGTAGCGTTAGGGGTTGTAAAATAGAAAAAAGTAAGTATAATTTGCAACTGGTGGCTCCATTGGTAGCCTCGCAACAGTGTTCTATGAACCCCGCCAGGACCGGAAGGTAGCAACGGTATTAGATTCATTGTGTGCCGAGGATGTGCTGATGGAGTCGCTTTTTTTTGTCTAAAATTTAACTGTTATTGATTTGCTGTTCGATTTACCTGCCCTGCTAGAGGGTTTTTTTTGGGTCAAAATTTTGGGTCAGCGCCATCAGTAACTAATAAAATAGCTAGGTGAGTAGCTTGCATCCTGCTCGCTTAAAAGCTACGATATTGAGTCTAAATGAGTAGGGTAAACCATCTAAATGAGTGATAGCCAAACGACTTCATTACCTACTGAGCAGCGTCAAAGCTCAGAGCTTTTAGCTCGCCAGCAGCAAGCTCAGCAGCGACAGATTNTGGCGATGATGGGTATCGGACAATGGGTGCGGCCAGACTCACCAACGCTAAAAATAAGCGATATCACTGAGAGCGCAGGTGATATACAAGCACCCGATTCATTAACTGGGCAGCAGCCGGTATCAGACGAACAAGTTAGACCAGAGGTGCGAGGTGGTGATCCAATAGATAGACACACTACGACTGCGCCAGTTGCTTCAGATGATGAAGTATTAGCTACTGATCACGTAAAAATGAATAGCTTCGATAATGACAGCTTTGATGTTGATGTTGATGTTGATGTTGCTAATAATAATGAAAGTTCAAATGCTAGCAACAAGTCTTACAACTTTAACCATTTAAATAGCTTCTCTGAATCAGCTAGTACTGAGCAAGTTGATACTGCTAGCCATACTCCTAACTTAGCCCCTGCTAACTCTNAGAAAATAGCGCCCTTTGATTTGCAAGGCGCTCGTTACGGGGACTGGGTACTGCTAGTTGATATTCAGGCGCTNGATAATGACAGTCAAAAGCTCTGGCAAAACATCACTCAGGCCCTATCATTAGACTGTGAGACGAGCTCATTTCCGATATGTGCGGGTATGGACACCGCTGAGCTGGCCAATGCTAGCCTTGCTGGTTATATTTTCAAGATTGCACAGAGTGAAGATATTCAGGTGGCTGTATTGACCGCTTTGCCCGGCGGTTTGTCTCATCCTAAATTTGCGACGACGCCTAGCTTAGAGACGATGCTTGAAGACAGTCTACTTAAGCGGGAGTTTTGGCAGCAGATCTCCAATTAATTCATTGTTTTTGATTGCTATATCATTTAGCTCAAAATAGCTTTACGCGGTTCTAAAATTTATACTTAACTTTTTCTCTATTTCTTTGTTACTGCTTGGAATTCTTATTATGTCTGAACATACTGCTCCACATCGAACTCCCAACTTTTCTGCAGGCCCTGCTACTATTCCTACTGAGGTTCTACAGCGCGCGCAAAGCGAGATGCTCGATTGGCAGGGTCGCGGTGTCTCGGTGATGGAGGTCAGCCACCGTAGTAAAGAATATATCGCTATCACTGAAAAAGCGGAAAGTAAATTACGCTCGCTGATGGACATACCTGATAACTATAAAGTGCTGTTTTTGCAGGGCGGCGCAAGCCTGCAGTTCTCGGCTATTCCTTTAAACCTATTAAACAATGGCCGCGCTGATTATCTCTCGACTGGGACGTGGTCAGATAAGGCCATTAAAGAAGCTAAGCGCTACGCTAAGCTAGGTCTTGGTGAGGTTAATGTGGTCGCTAGTGGCAAACAAAGCAATTTTACGGACGTACCTGCGTCAGATGAGTGGAACCTAAGTGATGATGCCAAGTATTTTCATTACTGCGCCAATGAGACCATTCATGGCTTGCAAATATTTGAGCCGCCAAAGGTTGATGTGCCGCTCATCGTAGATATGTCATCAAATATTTTATCGCAGCCGATTGATGTCTCCAAATTTGGTATGATTTACGCCGGCGCACAAAAAAACATCGGTCCCGCAGGTCTTGTTATCGTCATTATCCGTAAAGATTTACTAAACCAAGCCAGCGATTGGTGCCCGCTGCTGATGAACTATACGCATCAGGCTGAAAAAGAGTCGATGTCTAACACGCCAGCGACGTATTCATGGTATCTAGCGGGTCTAGTATTCGACTGGTTAGAAGAGCAAGGCGGCGTTGAAGCTATCGGCAAAATCAATCAGCAAAAGGCGGATTTGCTATACCAGACAATCGATGATAGTAATTTTTATAATAATCCGGTTGCCAAACAATATCGCTCGATTATGAACGTGCCTTTTACCTTGGCAGATGATAGCTTAGATAAAGTGTTTTTAGAAGAGTCAGAAAAAGCAGGCTTGCTACATCTAAAGGGCCATCGCGACGTCGGCGGTATGCGCGCTAGTATCTATAACGCGGTATCGCTTGAGTGGGTAGAGCAGCTTGTTGACTTTATGCAGGATTTTGAAAAAAAGTATGCCTAATTGCTATATCGCCCCTTGCCGGCAAAAATAGCTATAATCAAAAGACGCCACTGAATAAGTGGCGTTTTTTGATAAGTGGGAATAGCTGAGCGGGAGTAGCTAAGCGGGTATAGCTAAGCGGGTATAGAAGGTACTGAAATTATTTTTAAGGGCGATATTGAAAAAGTAGCAAAACACATCTACGCTTTTGATTAGGTTAAAAAAGCGAAGTTTGGTATGATTAGATTTCGCATCACCGCTAGAATTAGGCTACTGTAAAAGTCTGCTTTGATAAAAAGCGCCGATAGCGCCCATAATGATAGACAAGCTATGATCAATAACGCTCCGATACAAGCTATATTATACAAGTCTTATAAGGCCGCTACTTTGAGCCTACTGCTTTGCTACGCCTCTAGCAGTCAAGCCGAGGTGGTTACCACGTCAGCGCTTGGACATAATAGTAGCGCTGAATACATCGACGCCCCATACATGCCGTACGCCAATCCTGATGCGCCAAAGGGTGGTACGCTATCGCTCGATGCTCGCGGCACTTTTAACGCGGCCAATAAGTGGATGACGACGGGCGTGGCAATGGTCGGCACGGATTATCTGTACGATACCTTGATGACTGGCTCACTGAATGAAGCCTTTACCATGTATCCGCAGCTGGCCACAGGCGTGACTTACGATACTGATGATGCCAGCTGGATCATTTATCATCTCAATCCTAAAGCCAAGTTTTGGGATGGTACGCCAGTCACTAGCAGTGATGTCAAAGCGACTTATGAGGCGATACTCAGCAAAGGCCCGATGTATATTCGCAGCTATTTAGGCGATATTAAAGAAGTACAAATCCTTGATAAACATAAAGTGAAGTTCGTCTTTACCTCCAGTGATAACAAAGAGATTTTGCTAACCGTTGGCCAGTTCCCTATCTTTGCCAAATCCTCCATTGATGCCGATTTTGAAAAGATAAGCTTAACGCCTTTGATGGGCAGTGGCCCATATAAATTAGGCCGTGTCGAGGCGGGGCGTTCGGTCAGCTATGTGCGCGATCCAAATTATTGGGGCCGTGATCTGGCGGTAAATCGCGGCCGCTATAACTTCGATATGATTAAGTTCGTCTATTATCAAAGCGATGAGATTGCCTTTGAAGGCTTTAAGTCTGGACAATATCGCTTTCGTCCCGAAAACAAAGCCTCGAATTGGGCAACAGGCTATAACTTCCCTGCCGTAAAAGCGGGAATGATTGTCAAAGAGTCGATAAGTAGTCAAAACCCTGTACCGATGCAGGGGCTCGTGATGAATATGCGCAGGCCTTTGTTTCAAGATATTCGCGTCCGTGAAGCGCTCAGTCTAGCATATGACTTTGAATGGATGAACAAGACTTTATTTCATGGCCAGTATGAGCGCTTGCAGAGTTTTTTTCATGGCTCAGAGCTGGCGGCGACTGGTACGCCAGCTGCTGATGAGATGGCAGTACTGACGCCACTACTCAGTGATCTAGAGCCTAGGCAGCGTCAAGGAGTGCTTAGCGATTGGCAGCTACCTAAGAGCGATGGTAACGGCTTTAACCGGGAGAGTTTACTCAAGGCAAGGCAGTTACTACTCGATGCTGGATTTTATTATCAAGACATGCAGCTGTATCAGCCAAATGGCGAGCGCGCGCAAATTGAGATTTTGATGACAGGCGATACGCTAGGCCGAGTACTGCTGCCTTATATTCGTAATATTGAGCGCTTAGGATTTGCGGCAAATCTGCGTCAAGTCGACGGGCCGCAGTACTATGAGCGCACGCGTCGTTATGATTATGATATGACGACCGATGTGTTCGCGCAAAGCTTATCACCGGGCGCGGAGCAAGCCGCCTTTTGGGGCAGCGCGGCTGCTGATGAAGTCGGTAATCGCAATACGATCGGCATCAAAAACTCGGCGATAGATACAGTCGTAGAAGCCCTTGGCGATGCTGAGAGTCGTGAGGAGATTGTGCTTTATACCAAAGTGCTCGATCGCTTACTGCGNGCAGGTCACTATTTAGTCCCACTATACGGCAAATCTGGCACTAATGTGGCGTACTGGAATCAGTATCGCCATACGACTTTGCCGACCAATGCGGTTGGTATCGACTACTGGTGGGTGGACAAAGAGGCGGAAGCGAAAGTTAATGATTATTTAAAACGCTAAATTCAGCTCCAAGTGAAAGCGGTAAGCTAAGGCGATAAACGTCAATTAACCGTGAATAACAGTCATATAAGCGCACATTTAAGATCAATACGTAAAACCAGTGTTAACCAATAAGGGTTCGATATGAGTATTCAAATTATTCCAATAAAAGCATTTAACGATAATTATATTTGGACATTAATCAATAAAAATAACAAGCAAGCTATCGTTATTGATCCCGGCCAAGCGCAGCCTGTCGCGGACTATATGGAAGAGCATGACTTAGAGATGACCTCTATCTGGACCACGCATCATCACTTTGATCATGTCGGCGGCGTAATGGAGCTACAAGAGCACTTCCCGATGACGCATATCGTCGCACATAGCGAGCATGGCGTTGAGGAAGATCAAACGATAAAAGACGGCAGCACGGTCAGTGCTTGGGGCTGCTCAGCACAAGTCTGGGATATCCCCGGGCATACGGCAAGTCACATGGCTTATGTGTTGGATATCGACGGTCAAAAGCACTGCTTTTGCGGTGATACGCTGTTTAGCGCAGGCTGCGGTCGTGTCTTTACCGGTACTATCGAGCAGCTTTACGAGAGTTTCAAACGACTAAACAGTCTGCCTGCCGATACATTATTGTATCCTGCCCATGAATATACGGCTAACAATCTGCGTTTTGGGCTGTCTATTGAGCCGGGTAATATGGCGATGCAGCAAGCTTTAGAGCGAGCAGAGAGTCAGACGCAGCAAGGACTATGTACGCTACCGGTNACTTTGGAGCATGAACGCGAGGTCAATGTGTTTTTGCGAGCGCATGAGCCTAGCGTCATTGCAGGCGTAAAAGCCAAAACGAATATTGACAATGAAGAGCGCTTAACGGTATTTACAGCGCTACGAGAGCTTAAGGATAACTTCTAACACTCGCATAGCACTACCTCTTACCTCACTTGTCCGCTGACTGTTGTCTGCTATTTTACCTTTGCAAGGAAGTCGTCATCATGGGTCGTTATATCTTAAAGAGACTACTACTGATATTACCGACGCTTTTCTTGATTTTATTGGCGAACTTTGTGATTGTACAGGCCGCACCTGGTGGTCCTGTCGAGCAGCAACTGGCTCTCATTGAACAAGGCGCAAAAGATAGCGCGGTTAATAGTAGCGTAGGCGCAGGCGGCTCTGGCGGTAATACCAGCACTTATCAAGGTACGCGCGGATTATCGGAGGAGATGGTCGCTGCGATTAATGCGCAATATGGCTTTGATAAATCCGCGCCTGAGCGCTTTTGGATTATGCTAAAAAACTATGCTCAATTAGATTTTGGCGAGTCGTTCTTTAAAGGGCAGACGGTAACTGACCTCATTATCGAAAAACTCCCTGTTTCCATCTCCTTAGGACTGTGGAGCACNCTGCTGATCTACATGATTGCCATACCATTGGGGGTTTATAAAGCTATGCATCACGGCTCGGCGGCAGATAAAGCGACAGCGATGCTATTAGCAGTTGGTCATGCGATACCGGTATTCGTATTTGCAGTAATATTATTGGTGTTTTTTGCGGGCGGTAGTTACTTTAATATCTTTCCGCTACAAGGGCTGACCTCAGAGAATTTCGATCAGCTGAGCACTTTAGGTAAAATAAAAGATTACTTTTGGCATTTAGCTTTGCCTTTACTAGCGAGTACCGTCGGCGGCTTTGCCGGTTTGACTTACTTGACTAAATTTAGCTTTTTAGAGGAGCTGAGCAAGCAGTACGTGTTGACCGCACGCGCTAAAGGCTTAGGGGAGCGTCAAGTGCTCTACGGGCATGTCTTTCGTAATGCTATGCTGATTGTCATAGCTGGTATTCCGGCCGCTATCGTCGGTATTTTCTTTGCCGGTAACTTTCTTATTGAGATTATCTTTAAACTTGATGGACTGGGCCTGCTTGGCTTTGAAGCCATTCAGCAGCGCGACTATCCAGTGATATTTGGTACGCTGTTTATCTTTACTTTACTTGGTTTATTATTACAGCTTATCAGTGATCTGAGCTATCATCTGATAGACCCTCGTATTGATTTTGAGGGTCGCTAATGTCTAATTATTCTACTGCTACGCCGCCACCTGCTTTAACGAAATCAAAAGCCAAACGCCTAAATCCGATTTGGCAGGCGCGGCTCGATCGCTTTCGTAGTAATCGCTTAGGTTTAATCTCTCTTATTATTTTCAGCTTAGTGTTCATCCTCTGTATGGCTGCTAATGTTATTGCCAATGACAAACCGCTACTGGTCAGTTATGACGGTGACTACTATGTGCCTGTATTGACAGCTTATCCTGAGACTACTTTTGGCGGTGTATTTGAGACTGAAGCTAACTATAAAGATCCTGCGGTACAAGCGCTGATTGAGGACAAAGGCTTTTATGTGATGCCGATTATTCCTTTTGCCGATCAGACGCCAAATGTAGAATTGGGTCTTCCTTATCCTGCTGCACCTAACGCTCAGAACTGGCTCGGCACTGACGATCAAGGGCGCGATGTGCTCGCGCGCATTCTCTATGGTATGCGGGTTTCTCTGTTATTTGGTATAGCGTTGACTTTGGCTGGAGCACTAATAGGCATTATCGTCGGCGCAATTCAAGGCTACTATGGCGGCTGGGTAGATCTAGCAGGCCAGCGCTTTATGGAAGTGTGGGGCGGGATGCCGCAGCTATTTATGATTATCATTTTGGTCAGCCTGTTTAGNCCTAGTGTCTATGTGCTGTTTGCTTTGATGTTATTGTTTGGCTGGATGGGTTTGGTCGGTTTGGTGCGTGCTGAGTTTTTGCGGGCGCGTAATTTTGATTATGTACGGGCGGCGCGTAATTTAGGGGTCTCTGACAGCCAAATCATGCGCAAACATATCTTGCCTAACGCTTTAGCCTCCAGTCTTTCGCAGTTGCCGTTTATCTTAACCGCCAATATCATTGCACTGACTGCGCTTGATTTCTTAGGTTACGGATTACCGCCCGGCTCACCGTCATTAGGGGAGCTGATGGTACAAGGCAAAAACAATCTCGATGCGCCTTGGCTTGCGTTATCAGGGTTCTTTAGTTTAACCTTTATTTTATCCTTGCTTATCTTTATTGGCGAAGCGTTACGTGATGCCTTTGACCCAAGGCGCAGCTGATATGACTGATAATACTAAGCAAAACCCATGTGTTCTAAGCGTTACAGATATGACTATCACGGCGGATAACAAAGCCATATTAGTCGATAATTTATCTTATCAGCTGCATCAAAGCCAGACGCTCGCTATCGTTGGTGAGTCGGGCTCAGGCAAATCAATCGCCAGCCTAGCACTGTTAGGATTACTGCCAAATAGCCTAAGCGTCAGTGGCCAGGTCTTGCTCGATGGAAGAACGCAGCTACCCATTACCAATAACCAAGGTAAAGATAAGGCGCAAAACAGAGCGCTCAGATCCATTCGTGGTCAGCGCATCGGCATGATATTTCAAGAGCCGATGACTGCGCTGAATCCGCTACATACCGTCGCCAAGCAAATCGCCGAATCGCTGCGCCTAAACGGTATCGCAAAGCCGCAGTGGCGCAAGCATACTATCCAGCTGTTAGAAGATGTCAATATCACTGATCCTATTGATAAGCTCAACCGCTATCCGCACGAGCTATCAGGCGGTCAGCGCCAGCGGGTGATGATTGCGATGGCATTAGCACAGCAGCCTGACATTTTGATCGCCGATGAGCCAACTACCGCGCTTGATGTGACTTTGCAGCACGAGATATTAGCACTACTAAATAGCCTAAAGTCTGAGCGAGATATGGCGATGATTTTGATCAGCCATGACCTAAATTTAGTCAAACGCTATAGCGATGAGATTATCGTTATGCGCCAAGGCCAGACGATTGAGCAAGGCAAAACTGCTGCTATCTTTGCGCAGCCAAAAGCGGACTATACTCGCACACTGATGCAGCAAAATTTTGGCTCAGCNCTAACGATNACNAATGAAACNGCCACTGACGAGCGAGTCTTAGTAGTCAATAAGCTACAAGTGGATTTTCCGATAGAAAAAAACCTATTTGGCGGCACTAAGCGCTGGTTCGAAGCAGTAAAATCAGTCGACCTGAGCTTATCAGCTGGTCAAGCTTTGGGTATCGTTGGCGAGTCGGGGTCTGGTAAGACCACTATTGCCTTGGCGCTGAGCAAACTACTGAGCAATCAAGCGCGCGTGCGCGGACAAGTGCTCATCGACGGTCAGGATCTTTTCGCCTTGAGTAGTAGCGAATTACGTCAGTTTCGCTCGCAGATTCAAATGGTCTTTCAAGATCCTTTTGCTAGTATTAATCCGCGTATGACNGTGATGCAGGTGGTCGAAGAGGGGTTGCTGGTGCANGGNGTCACTCAGGCTGCGCGTCAGCAGGCTGTGTTAGAGAGTCTCAAGACAGTGCATCTACCCGCTGATTTTGTTCATCGTTATCCGCATGAGTTATCGGGTGGTCAGCGCCAGCGGGTCGCGTTGGCAAGAGCGCTTGTGATGCGGCCAAAGCTGCTGATATTAGATGAGCCGACCTCAGCGCTTGATAGCACCACGCAAGTGACGGTTGTGACGCTACTACGCGAGATACAAGCTAAGTTTAATATCAGCTATGTGTTTATCAGCCATGACCTAAAAGTCGTGCGGGCGCTGTGTCAGTATACTATGGTACTCAAACAAGGCGTTTGCGTAGAGGCAGGTGCAACAGAGGAGCTATTTAACCATCCGCAGCATCGGTATTCTCAGCGCTTATTGCAGGCTAGTGTTATATAGGATAAAGAGACGATTACCAAAGTTTAGACGCTGCCACGACTAAATATTGACTAGAACATATGAGTTCATAATTATCGCAATATATATAAAATGACAGTGGTACAATTCATACAAACAGTCGTTTGGTNTTTGTTTTATTTACCGCCGCATTATTGAAAAGGATATTTCTATGCCTGCTACAAACTCTCCTCTTGCAAAACTCATGAACAACGACAAATTACAACATGCCGGCTACTTAGCTGTCGCAAAAACGCGTGCTAAAGCACTAAAAGTATTCTCGCACCTTATTCCGCTACCTAGACCTTTGTTATTCGTCGGTGAGGACGCTTGTAATGAGCTGTGCGATATGGTCATCAATGAAGGCGGCACTAACGTCTTTATCGTAACCGATGCCGTACTCAATAAGCTTGGTATCCCGGCCAAAGTTACTGACTATTTAGATCAGCATAATATCCGCTATCAGGTTTATGATGGCATCACTCCAGACCCTACTTTTGCCGTCGTAGAAGAAGGTCTAAGCCAAACGNTNAACGCTAAGTGCGATGCGATAATCGCTATTGGCGGCGGCTCAGTTATTGATGCAGCGAAGATGATCGCAATGTCACAAGGCAATAACTGTAAGCCGCAAAAGCTTATCGGTATCCTTAAGGCAAGAAAGAAAGGAGTGCCGCTGTACTGTATTCCAACGACTGCCGGTACCGGTTCAGAAGCGACGCTTGGCGCAGTAGTATCGGACAACGACACGCATCAAAAAGCGCTATCAATCGATCCTAGAATGATTCCATTAGCCGCCGCTATCGATCCTGTGATTATGAAAGGGATGCCTAAGCATATCACTGCGGATACTGGTATTGANGTTTTGACTCATGCCTTAGAGGCGTGGATGAGCGCTAATGCTAGCGTTGAGACCGACTATTATGCCGCTTCTGCCACCAAAGCGGTGATGCAGTATCTGCCAATCGCCTATGAAAATGGGGAAGACCTGCAGGCTCGCGAAGAGATGGGGATAGCTGCACATTATGGCGGTATCGCCTTTAATAAAGCTGGTTTAGGTTATGTGCATGCGATNGCTCACCAATTGGGCGCGCATTACAGTATCCCTCACGGNCGCGCTAACGCAATCGTTTTGCCTTATGTGTTAGAGGTCAACCGTAAAGGATCAGAGAAAAGATTGGCGAAACTCGCTAGAAAAACAGGCATCGTTGAAAGCGCTCAAGCGACTAAAACCGATAAAGAGCTGGCCAATTACTTTATCGAGCAAGTCCGTGAGCTTATCGAAACTGTCGGCATTGATCCTACCGTCAAAGGTATGAAAAAGACAGATTATGACGATATTGCCAAAGCTGCTGCCAAAGAAGTCAGCGATACTTATGCAGTACCCACTTATATGTCAACGGCGGGTATCAAGAAGATCTTACAAAAAATTCAAACCGCGAGTGAAGATCGACCCAATAATGATACTCAAGATAAAAAAAGCGCTTAACTGACCTTATGGTCGATATTATTTAAAACTATTGGTTATTAGTATAACTAGAGTCTATCACCGTAAGGTAATAGGCTCTTTTTATATTGAAAGCTAACGCTTTTCAGTCATTTAATAGATGTGAATCGAAGTCGTTGACTATGTAGAAACTATAAATAATAAATATATAACAAGAATNAAGTATTTTTGTCATGCTTGAGCGTTACTATAGTGTAATAAGGCTATAGTATTCAAAGAAGGTAGCAAACAAAACGGTTAGGAGCGTTTTATGAGTTTTCAACGTCAAATTAAAGTTATGAGTATGGCGGCATTAGCCAGTAGCGCTCTGTTAGCAGGCTGCGCCTCCACAGAAAACAGCACTAGTATAAAAAACCCTAATGCTGACAATCCTTATGCCCCTACAGATCCCAATCTAGCAGTAGCGACGGTAGCGGGTGGTTGTTTTTGGTGCGTAGAGGCCGGTTATGAAAAGATCCCTGGCGTCGTAGAAGTTGTCTCAGGCTATAGTGGTGGACAGACTGATAACCCAACCTATAATGCGGTATCAGCGGGAGGCACAGGGCATACTGAAGCTGCTCAGGTCTATTATGATCCTACTAAGATAACCTACAATGGTATCGTACAAGCNTTNTGGCGTATCGCTGACCCTACTGACGACCAAGGTCAGTTTGTCGATAGAGGCACGCAGTATCGTCCGGCTATTTTTTATCATAACCAAAAAGAGAAACAAATAGCAGAAGCGGCTAAAAAAGCTCTGCAAGCCTCCGGTGTGTACGATAAGCCAGTAGTGATAGAGATCGTACCGGCGAGTACTTTTTATCCTGCTGAAGAGTATCATCAGGACTACTATAAGAAAAATCCACTACGTTATAAGGCTTATACCTTTAATTCAGGTCGCTATCAGTTTATCGAGAGCGTCTACGGCAAGGACTATGAGCTAGATTTTAGTCAGTTTAAGCCCAAAGATAGCGAAGTTACTATAAATAATACCCAGACAATGAGCTCAACGACAACTGCAAACTCAGGCTTTAATCCTGCGTCATTTGTTAAGCCTAGCAAGGAAGAGCTCAAGCAGTCTTTAAGTGATATACAGTATAAAGTCACGCAAGAGGACGGTACTGAGCGCGCTTTTAATAATGAGTATTGGGATAATAAAGAGCCCGGATTATACGTTGATGTGGTTTCAGGTGAGCCGCTATATTCTTCTCGCGATCAGTATAAGTCTGGGACTGGTTGGCCAAGCTTTACGCGGCCACTGAGCCCAGAGATGGTCATTGAAAAAGAAGACAAAGGGTTTTTCTCAACTCGTACCGAGATTCGTAGTCGCTATGCAGATTCACACGTCGGCCATGTCTTTAATGACGGTCCTGCGCCAACGGGCAAGCGCTATTGTATGAACTCAGCGGCGATGCGCTTTATTCCTTTAGCGGATATGGAAGCAGAAGGCTATGGTCAGTGGATTGATGACGTAAAAACGAGCTAAGCTGAGCTTTGATGTTTAGTGTGAGGTATCTAATATGAAAAAGGACGCAATTAAGCGTCCTTTTTTTTTAATACTTAGATTAACACATGAAGTGCAATACCAAATGCAAGGTGAAAAAAAGACCTAGATGCGCTAGCATCAAAGTTTTTATCCACCGACCA